>OCHO01001592.1_pt1 | contig 13747 bp, 10 predicted proteins | sample 1538441 | NCBI WGS metagenome assembly OCHO01 (sample SAMN04571691, study PRJEB22368) | human gut metagenome | biome: human gut; material: stool | host: Homo sapiens | place: Luxembourg | collected 2012-06-29
AGCACCGGAAAATGCGATCTGGTTGATATACTCTTCCACTTCGTCGGCGGTCATACCCAGACCGTTATCCTTGAAGGTCAGTGTCTTCTTCTCAGGATCCACGATGACATCCACACGTCCCTTATAACCTTCGGGAAGAGAATATTCTCCCATCATGTCCAGCTTTTTCAGCTTGGTTACAGCATCGCAGCCGTTAGAGATCAGCTCTCTGTAGAAAATGTCGTGATCGGAATACAACCACTTTTTAATAATCGGAAAAATGTTTTCACTGTTGATTGATAAGCTACCGCTTTTTGCTGCCATTTTTACCACATCCTTTTCTATAATTGCACAGTCATGGCTGACTGTTATCTAACTGATTCTAAGTGTAGGACTGCAAAAATAAAAAGTCAAGACAAATTTAGCACTCATTTCAAATGAGTGCTAACAATCTGTCGAAAACCCAGTATTTATCAGTGTTTCCGCAATTCTAAAATTTTAATAAAGCATATGGTGATCCTAAGAATTACTCCTCCGGAAAATACTTTGCATACACATCAAAAAAGTTATCCGTGGTCACCTGTTCGTCCGTGATCAGGGTAATCTCATCCCACAGTTTGTCATTGAGCTGACGCACCAGCGTATTCACGAAGCTGTCATACTCCTGTCCGAAGACTTCCCTTTTCCGTTCCTCTACAATCTTAAGCTTATTGGCATCGGTTTCTTCTCTGTCCAGGGTATTGGTACATTTGATAATATAATATCCTCTTTCGCACTGGATCACCTGGCTCACTTCATCCGTTGCCAGATTGAATGCTGCTTCCTCGTAGGCACTCTCCGCCTCACCCTTACCGAAAGAATAGGTGATCTCGGAATCATCGCTGTATTTAGAAGCCAGCTCCGTGAAATCATGCTCTCCGTCCACCGCCATGGCTCTCACCTCACAGGCTTTTTCGTAAGCTTTCTGGATAGAGCTTTCCGAATAGGGCTTTAAGTTACCGTCCATATCTGTGGATGCTGTTGCGAAAAAGATCTGCTGCACCGTAATTTTGCGGGCCTCGTCATCACTGATCTCCGGATTGATATCCTGAATGATCAGCCGATAGACCTTATCTGCCATGGCGTATTCCCGGTACAGATTTTCCACAATCTCCTCCGTGGCACCCATGGTCTCGATCTCTGTGTCATTCAGGGAAGAATAATACTCCTGCGCTGCCTGGACGACCTTTGCTTCCTCGGCTTCATCTAACGTGACCTCTTTTTCCTTTGCCAGCAAGCTGGCTTTGGTCTGCGCGATCCGAGCCAGTACCGTCTCCTTGACGTTATCCTCCAGTGTCACACCGTTTAAGGAAGTGTTCCAGATCTCCGTTCCGTAGACATTCGCATACTGATTCTGTATCGTAGTCAGATAAATCATGATCTCTGCCTTAGAGCAGGATTCATCTCCGATACGGAAGACTTCATTTTTCCCGAATCCCGTGGTGAAGACTACTTTCGTGCCGTCATCCCCACCACAGGCGGTCAGCCCCGTTACCATACTTACTCCCAACACTCCCGCCACCAATACCGCGGTGATATTACATCTATTTTTAAAAAACATAGCATTTCCTACTTTCTCAAAGTCTCTGAATTCTGATTATACCCTATTTTTATCTTCCATGCTACGTTTTCTTATAAGTTCAGAAAATTCTAAGAATTCTCCGCCAGTCTGTCCTCTGCGGGAAGCTTTTCCACTTTTACCGCACAGACTTTGTATTCCGGGATTCTCGCATATTTATCCAATGCCGCATTCGTCAGGATATTGGCATTGCCATCCGGGAAATGGAACGGCATCCAGGTCTCCTTCGGGGATACTTTATCTCCCACTCTCGCAGTCGTGATCAGGGTACCTCTTCTGGATGTAACTTTTACCTTTTCTCCATTTTCAATGCCAAGGCGCACTGCATCCTCCGTATTCATCTCGATGAAGGAATGACCTTCCTTCTCCATCAGTCCCGGAGTTTTTCCGGTCATGGCTCTGGTATTGTAATGGTACAGGATACGTCCCGTCATCATGATAAACGGATATTCCTCATCCGGAAGTTCCGCACTGGGCACATATTCTGCAGGGTAGAACCATCCCAGACCTCTGGAGAACTTACCCACATGCAAAATCGGTGTGCCGGGATGTTTCTTATCCGGGCAGGGCCACTGGATACTCTCACCCTTATCCAGTCTTCTATGGCTGATACCTGCAAAGCTGGGAGTCAGGGACGCGATCTCATCCATGATCTCTTCGGAAGTAAGCTGGGCTTGCGGATATCCCATACGGTTCATCAGGTCGATAAAAATATCGGTATCCAGGCGCATCTCGCCTTCCAGTGTCACCGCTTTACGGACACGCTGTACTCTTCTCTCCGTATTGCTGAAGGTGCCTTCCTTCTCCGCATAACTGGTACCGGGCAGAATCACATCCGCATACTGCGCGGTCTCTGTCATGAACAGATCGGACAACACCAGGAAATCCAGGCTTTCCAGTGCCTTGCGGATATGATGCTGGTCTGCATCCGTTACGACCGGGTCTTCGCCGAAGATAAAGAGTCCGCGGATCTCCTTACGGATTGCCGCAGGGAATACATCCGTTGCATGTACGCCGGGTTTTTTGTTCAGCTCCACGCCCCATGCTTTTTCAAATTTGGCAATAACCTCAGGATTTGTCACTTTCTGATAACCGGGGAGATCACCGGGCAGTGCACCCATATCGCAGGCACCCTGCACGTTATTCTGTCCACGTAAGGGATTCACACCACAGCCGCTGCGTCCTAACTTTCCTACTAACATCGCCATGTTGGACATGGACATAACACCTTCGGTTCCGGTGGAATGTTCCGTTACACCCAGGCAATAGATGATCGGAGCCTTCTTCGCCTTGGCATACATCAGTGCCGCCTCCCGCAGGTGGTCCGCATCGATATGACAGATCTCGGCTACACGCTCCGGAGTATATTCTTCTACAATCTTTTTCAATTCTTCAAAGCCTTCGGTCCTGGTACGGATGAATTCTTCGTCTGCCAGTCCCTCATGGATGATCACATTCATCATACCGTTGGCAAATGCAACGTTCGTACCGGGCTTTAATTTCAGATGAATATCTGCCTGTCTGGACAGACCGATATCTCTGGGATCTACCACGATCAACCGGGTACCCCGTTCCACTGCCTGACGGATCTGCATACCGATGACAGGATGTGCTTCCTCCGGGTTGGAACCTACCAGCATGATCACATCCACATCATTCGTAATATCACTGATGGGATTGGTCATGGCTCCGCTTCCCAGTGTCATGGCAAGTCCGGCTACAGTTGCGGAATGACAGACTCTGGCACAGTTATCTACATTATTGGTACCAAACGCACAGCGGACCATCTTCTGCAGCATATAGCAGTCCTCGTTCGGAGAACGGGAGCAGGCGAAGCCTGCCAGTGCATCGGAACCATACTTTTTCTTGATCTCTGTAAATTTCGCTGCAATGAGATCCAGTGCCTCATCCCAGGTAGCACGCTCAAACTCTCCGGTCTCATGGTTCTTGATCAGAGGATATTTTAATCTCTCCGGCGAATGTACGAAATGAAACGAGCCAAATCTGCCCTTAACACACAACAGTCCCTTGTTGGAAGGGCCGTTTGCCGGTTCCACATCCACGATCTCGTTATCCTTTACCACCAGATAATACTGACAGCCGGTAGCACAGTGGGGACAGGTCGTCAGAACCTTTTTCACCTTGCCGACCTGGTACTTTTTACGGTTTTTGGCTACCAGTGCTCCGGTAGGACATACTGCCGCGCAGTTACCGCAGGACTCGCAGTCTGTCTCCTTCCAGTCCGGTCCGAACGGAGCATCGATCAGCGTTCTCGTACCGATCTTGCTGTTATGCAGGGTGCCGTTACAGGACACCTTGTTACAGGTGCTGACACATCTCTGACAATTGATGCACAGCTCCGGATAATACGTCAGAAAAGGATTCTCTTTTTTCGCTTCAAATTTGGCTGCACTTCCGGGATAGCAGGATTTCGTAATGCCGTATTCATTGGACAGATCCTGCAGTCGGCAGTCGCCGGATTTGCTACAGGAGAAGCATCTGACATCATGATTGGCAAGCAGCATGTTCAATACCTGCTTTCTGCTGTTCACCACTCTCTCGGAATGAGTGTTCACCACCATTCCCTCTTTTACTTTTGTATTGCAGGAGGTTACCAGATGTCTGCTGCCTTCTACTTCAACCACGCACATCTTGCAGGCTCCTACCTCATTGACATCCTTCAGGTAGCAGAGTGTGGGAATCTTGACGTCCGCCTCCTGTGCAGCTTCCAGTATGGATAAATTCTCATCTACGGAAATCTGTTTTCCATCTATGGTGATCGTTACCATTATACTCTGCCTCCTTCTACCACTCCGCATCCAAAGTGATCACATCTTAAGCACTTACCGCATTCCTGCATCGCCTCATCGTAGGACATTCCGTTTTCCACCGGTTCGAAATTGTTCTTACGCTCTCTTGCGGAACGGTCTGTCAGATGCACTCTGCCGTAATGGGTTCTGTCATTTTCTCTGGGCTCCGGGATCTTAATATCCTCCAGATATTTATGATGATACCCAAGGTATTCATCAATGTTCAGCGCTGCTACTTTGCCGGCACCAATAGCCTTAATTACGGTTGCCGGACCGAATACACAGTCACCGCCGGAGAAAATCTTGTCATAGCTCTTAAGTCTGGTGGTATCTAATGTCTCAAATGTCTTTCTTCGGGGATTCACATCATACTCTGCAAAAGGTGCAGAGACAATATCCTGACCGATGGCCATAAGTACCACTTCACAGGGCACCTCGATCTCGGGTTTATTTGCCACCGTTACGGAAGGCTTTCCCTGTTTGTCATACACACTGATGATCTGGGGCTGTGCCACAAATCCACAGACATTCCCCTCCGCATCCGCATTGATCTTCACCGGTGCATTCAGTGTCAACAGTTCCACGCCCTCTTCAATGGCTCCCTGGATCTCGGAAGGCAGTGCTGTCATGTCGATCTGACGTCTGCGGTAGATCACCGTTACCTCTTTTGCATGGCACCGGATGGCAGAACGGGCACAGTCCATGGCTACGTTTCCGCCGCCTACGACCACCACACGTTTGCCGGTATAATCCGGGATGTTGCCTCTACCGATCTCGCCCAACATTTCCACTGCGGAATAGACTCCGTTGCTGTTCACGCCGTCTACGTTTACAGATTTACCTACCTGGGCACCGATAGCAATATAGATCGCATTGTACTGCTCCTTAAGCTGCTCCATAGTGATATCCCTGCCGATGGCAGTATTGTAATGCACTGTAATATTACCGGTAGACAGGATCGCATTGATATCTTCGTCCAGTCTGTCCTTGGGCAGACGGTAATTGGGGATACCGTATCGCAGCATCCCTCCCAGCGCTTCTCTCTCTTCATATACATCTACCTTATGTCCCATCAGAGACAGATAATAGGCAGTCGTCAGTCCGGAAGGACCTCCTCCTACGATAGCTACTTTTTTACCGGTGGTGACATTACACTCCGGCACCTTTACCTGATCTGCCGCGATCTGATCCACCGCAAATTTCTTCAGTCCACGGATATTGACCGGGCTGTCTATCAGGTCTCTGCGGCATTTTGCCTCACAGGGGTGTTCACAGATAAATGCGCATGCCGTGGGAAAAGGATTGTCCCTGCGGATCAGATTGATGGCATCTGCATAACGATGTTCACCGATCAGCGCAATATACCCCGGAATATCCACATGTGCGGGACAATGGGAAATACAGGGAACCTTCTGTCCCACTTCCGCCTGGCATCTGTGCTGTTCAATATGGCTCATGTATTCATCACGGAACAGCTCCACACTCTGCAATACGATGTTGGCCGCCTCATAACCTATGGCACAGTCTGCCGTATCCTGAATCATTTCCGCCAGGGATACCATATTGTTAAAAGTATCCATATCCGCCTTACCGTCCAGAATGCTGCGCATCATATTCTCTACCTGTTCCAGTCCGTCACGACACGGAACACATTTACCGCAGGTCTGACTTCTGGCACTTTGTAAAAAAGAAAGCTGCACTGCGATCGGGCAGACACCGGGAGGATTTCCCTTCACCCTCTTTACAAATTTATCTAGGAATTTTGTTGTCTTTTCATTCATTTCATTTTTGTAAATAATATTCTCGGAATGCATGAAACCCTCCTGTGTACGTCCTGTCATGATGAGTACTGTATCTCTTCCAACAGGCATAAGATTTTACCGACTACCCCGAATACTTAAAAAGGTATAATGTAAGTGCTTACATTATACCTTCTTGAGAAACATTCTTCAATTAGATTAATTATTTAACAAACCTGTTATTTTTTTAGCGAAGTACCATTACCGCATTCCCCGTCTTCTTCCCGTAAGATACGGATTCCGTGAGCCAGTGTATCCAGTACTGCCTCCAGGCATTCCTTCACTGCTTTCGGACTTCCCGGCAGATTTACGATCAACGTCCGGTTACGGATGACACTGGCAGCTCTGCTTAACATCGCCCGGGGAGTGATCTGCAGACTGTAATAGCGCATTGCCTCTGCGATTCCAGGTGCATTTCTGGTAGCTGCCCGCATAGTAGCTTCCGGGGTATTATCTCTGGGAGAAAAACCGGTTCCTCCGGTAGTGAATACCACATCCACATCCTCTTCATCCGCAAGTCTTACCATTTCCCGGTATAAGCCTTCCGCATCATCAGACAGTACCACCTGACTTACCACTTCATAACCCTGTTTTTCTATGATACTGCGGATAGCGGGACCACTCTCATCTTCCCGCTCTCCTTTGCTCCCTTTGTCACTGGCAGTAATGATCCCCGCATGGAGTTTTCTGGTACTGATCAGTTTTAAGGTATCACCGACATCGATTCTGCCGCCATGCAGTACCCTGGCGAACACGCCCTCTCTGGGCATGATGCAGTCCCCCACCATATGGAAGATCTCGCATTCCGAATGGCATTTTTTCCCTATCTGTGTGATCTCCAGCACCACCTCATTACATTTGAAAATACTTCCCACCGGATAAGATTTAAAATCATATCCTTTCACCAGCAGATTTTCACCAAAAGCTCCCTCTGCCACGTTCGCGCCTCTTGCACGGAATTTTTCCACCTCTTCCCAGGATAACAGGCTTACCTGTCTGTGCCAGTTGCCCGCATGGGCATCCTTCTCCAGTCCCCAGTCTTCTATAAAGTTACAGCTTCCGATATTTTGCTTGGCTGTTCCTTTTTTCTCACTGATACATACTGCTGCTACTTCTCCTGCCATAACTGTCAACCTTTCTTTCCCGCCCGGTCCGTTCTGCCTGTCCGCACCGGTCATGTTTTGTATCTATCCGCCGATCTGTACCATCTTGCGCTGTTCTTCCGCTCCATCCGTCAGACCTCCGTCAGCTGCCTTTTCCCGGAAATGATGCTCTGACGGTTTCTCCCGGACAGCAGCAAGAATCCGCTCCCGGATCTCTTCATCCAAAGCTCCGCTTCGAAGCAGTGGTTTCAGCTCCAGTCCCCTGTCATAATGCAGGCAGAGCTTTAATCTTCCTTCGCAGGTCAGGCGGACTCTGTTACATTCCCTGCAGAACTTGTGGGAAATCGGACTGATGAATCCGATCCTGCCGGAAAATCCCGGAAACTGATAATATTCTGCCGGACCGTCCGTTTTTCCGTAAGGATCTGCTGCACGCCCAGCCACTGCCAGCGACGATTTCCCCGGAACTGCTATTGCTGCTCCAAATCTTCTCTCCAGCCGACTTAAAATCTCCTTCGAGGAAATTCCCGTATAATCTTTTCCACAGCCAATAGGCATCAGCTCGATGAATCGGACATCCACGGGCCTGTCCGCTGCCAGTGCGGCAATTCCTTCAATATCCTCTCCATTCATCTCCACGCAGGGAACGCAGTTGATCTTCACCCTAAGCTGCTGCTCCAGCGCCGCATCGATTGCGCGGAGCACACTGTCCACACCTGCCGCACGATCTGCTCTGTCACAGCCTGTGATGCAGCGAAAACGTTCCGGATCCAGCGTGTCCAGGCTGATGTTCACTGCCGTAAGTCCCGCTTTGCGGTACACCTCTGCCTGCGGTGCGAACAGCGTCCCATTTGTAGTCATGGCGATCTCCCGGATTCCCGGCAATCCATGGATCTGCTCCACCAGCCACGGCAGATTTTTCCGTACCATGGGTTCCCCACCGGTCAGACGCACCTTCCGGATTCCCAGTTGTTCCATGATCCCCACCAACCGAAAGATTTCTTCCAGCGTCAGTATCTCCTCATGGGCTAACGGCGTGATCCCTTGCGACGGCATGCAGTATCTGCACCGGAGATTACACTTGTCCGTCACCGATATCCTCAAATAATCAATTTCTCTTCCCAGACCGTCCTGCATTATGTACTCCTTTTATTTTTCCAGCCATATGATCTGTTCCGGCGGCATTTTCAGATACAGTGTTTCTGTATTTTTCAGTGCCTGCCATTCCTCCTTCGGCAATTCATAGGTCAACACCTCTGACGCATGTTCCCCTGTCCGGTTACCGTTACAAAACAGTACCACTGTGGAAAAGGTATCCTCGATCACCCGCAGGATGTGACACTCCAGCACATTCGTTGCCTCCATTGCCGGAACGACCTGAAAATAGTGTGCCCGGAATGCCGCATATTTGTAGCTGCCTTCCTCGGACGGCGCAGACAGGCGGATTCCCCAGTCTGTTGCCGCATATCCGCCATCAGATTCAGCCTGCAGCATCGAGACATTTTTACATCCGGTCAGAAGTGTTGCCGCCAGAGACGCCGGATTCTGAAAAAGCTCCTCTTTCGGCTGCACATCCAGGATCTGTCCGCCTTCCATGACTGCGATGCGGTCCGTCATACGATAGGCCTCATTCCGGTCATGGGATACGAACAGTACTGTCTTCCCATAATCTTCCATAACCTTCATCAGTTCCCGCTCCAACTGCATCTTCAGATAATTGTCCAGTGCTGTAAAGGGCTCATCTAACATCAGTATCTCCGGTTCCCCCGCTAACATTCTTGCCATGGCGGTACGCTGCTTCTGTCCACCGGACAACTGCGCCGGATACAGCTGCTCCTTACCTTCCAGGAAAAAGCGTTTCACATACTCCGATGCTTTCTTCCTGTCACCTGCACCGCACAGGATATTCTGCAGCACCGTCATATTCGGGAAGAGTGCATAATCCTGAAATAAATAGCCTACTCTCCTCTTCTGTACCGGCAGATGGATCCGTTTTTCCGAATCAAAAAACACTTTATCGTCCAGCCGGATCACACCTTTATCCGGCTTTTCGATTCCTGCGATGCATTTGAGTGTCATGCTCTTGCCGCAGCCGGAAGCACCTAACAGCCCCAATACCTCTTTTTCTGCGGTAAACTTTACTTTCAGTAGAAAGTCACCACATTTTTTCTCAATATCCACATACAAAGCCATTATCTTTTCCCACCGCCTCTCCGCTCCTGATAACTCATCCAGTAATTCATCAGAAAAATGGTGAAAAAGGAGATTCCCATGATAATAGCTACCCAGTAATAGGCCAGACTGCGGTCACCGCTCTGCACTGCCGTGTAGATTGCCACCGACATGGTCTGTGTCCTTCCGGGAATATTTCCGGCTAACATGATCGTCGCACCGAATTCCCCCATAGCCCTGGCGAATGCCAGAATCGTGGCAGCCGCCACACCGGGCCATGCCGCCGGCAGCTGAATCCGGAAAAAAATCTTTGTCTCCGACATTCCAAGCGTCCGTGCAGCATAGATCAGATTCACATCCACCTGCTCCAGAGCGCCGCGGGCTGCCCGGTACATGATGGGAAAAGATACCACCACTGCCGCGATCACCGCCCCCTGCCAGGTGAACAGCACACTGATTCCCATTTTTAAGAGCAACCCGCCTAACAGACTGTTTTTCCCGAAGATGATCAGCAGGAAAAATCCGACTACCGTAGGAGGCAATACCATCGGCAGAGAGAAAATGCCGTCAATCAGTGCCTTGCCCGCTCTTAAGGAGAGGACCAGCCTGGCAGAAAGCAGACCTAAAAAAAACGTAAATACCGTCGCACATACTGCGACCTTCAGGGAGATCCATAAGGGTGAAAAATCCATTTCTGCTCCTATTCTGCCGCAGAGAATCCGTAGCCTTCGAATTTCTGCATGGCATGATCGGTCTGCAGATATGCAAGGAACTCTGCCGCCGCATCTGCGTGTTCACTCGCCTTCACGATTCCCACCAGATAGATCACCTGTTTACAGGAACCTACGGGAGCCTCGCAGACGATCTGGATATTTTCGCCCACATAAGCATCCGTTGCATATACCACGCCACAGTCCACTGCACCGGTTTCTACCCAGGAGAGTACCGTGCGGACATCGGAGCCGTAGTTTGCCTTTGTCTTTACCGTATCCAGAATTCCCAGAGAGGTGAAAATCTCCTCGGAGTACTGACCTACCGGCACACTTCCCGGCTCTCCCAGACCGATCATGCCGACTTTATCTGTTGCCACATCTTCGAAAGAGGTAATGTCCTTATCACTGCCTTCCGGAACGATCAGAACTACCTTATTTTCCAACAGCTTCACAATAGAATCCGGATCCATCAGTCCCTCATCGTTCAAAGCTGTCATCTGTTTGGTCGCTGCGGAGAAAAACAGATCTGCCGGAGCGCCTTCCTCGATCTGTGTCTGTAAGGCTCCGGATGCTCCATAAGAAAAGTTCAGTGTCACATTTGGGTGCGCTGCTTCATACTCTGTCTTGATCTCATTGCATACATCCGTCAGGGAAGCTGCCGCTAAAATCGTCAATTCCACAGCCGGCCCGGTATCTACTGCATTCTTCGTTTCAGATCCACATCCTGCAAGCAGCATTGCTGCCAGGATCGTTGTCATGACTGCTGTCATTTTTTTATTATATTTTTTCATAATATTCTGTTCTTTGAAAATGTCCGCTCTTGCCACCCATCTTTTCCTCCAGATGGATCTCTCCCATTTCCATGCCGCGGTCCATTGCCTTGCACATATCATAGATGGTAAGCAGTGCCACGTTCACCCCGGTCAGTGCCTCCATCTCCACGCCGGTACGCCCGGATAATTTTGCCGTACAAAAACAACGGATCGTGCAGGTCTCCTCTTCCATAACAAAATCTATGGTGACCTTTGTCAGCATCAGTGGATGACACAGCGGGATCAGCTCCCAGGTCCGTTTGGCCGCCATGATCCCTGCGATCCGCGCAGTTCCCAGAACATCTCCCTTTTTCGCCGTACCGTCCTTCACCGCGTCAAATACTTCACGGCTCACCCGGATACAGCCACTTGCTGTGGCACATCTCTCTGTAATATCCTTGTCTGTTACATCTACCATGATGGCATTTCCCTGCGCATCAAAATGAGTAAAGCCTGACATTTTCGTTTCCTTTCTGTTGTTTACTGCTTCCCAAAACCGCAATTGGGGAAGTGACATACCTCACAGTTCAGGCACAATCCACCCTCTCCGTAGCTGTCCAGATCAGCTTTCGTCAATCGTTCTCCTGCCAGTACTCTCGGCAGTACCAGGTCAAATACCGTGCGTCCCGCATACATCACACAGCCCGGCAGTCCCAGCACCGGGATCTCTCCCAGATAAGATAACAGGAACATGGCTCCGGGAAGCACCGGTGCCCCATAAGACACAATATCCGCTCCCGTAGCTTTGATCGCTCCCGGTGTCCTGTCATCCGGATCCACGCTCATGCCGCCGGTACACAGCACCATGTCTGCGCCCTGACGGACAAACTTAAGAATCGCTGCCGAAATATCCTCCTGGCAGTCATCCAGGATCACCTGTCCCATCACTTCCGTATCATATGCAGCAAGCTTTGCCCGGATGGCAGGTCCGAAAGCATCCTGTATCCTGCCTTTAAATACTTCACTGCCGGTGGTGACGATCCCTACCTTTTTATGGGACATGGGCAGGATCTTAAGAAGCGGTTCCCCGCCGGCTGCTTCCTTTGCCCGGTTCATTTTTTCCTCTTCGATCACCAGTGGGATAATGCGTGTGGCTGCCAGCCTGTCTCCTGCTTTCACCGGAAAATTGCCGTGAATGGTGGCGATCATCATCTCTCCCAGTCCGTTCACCGCACGTAATTTTTCGGAATTGATCTTGAGCAATCCGTCTGCTGCTGCCCGGATCTCGATCTTGCCTTCCTTCGGTTCACTGGCAGTCATATTGTCATTGATGCACAGATCCCGTAAAATTGCCGCCGCCTCGTCCTCATGCAGGATACCCTCTTTTTTCTCCCACACATAGAGATGTTCCTTACCCACAGATAACAATACGGGAATATCCTCTTTCGTGACAATATGCCCCTTACGGAACACGGCATCCTTCACTACTCCCGGAATGATCTGGGTAATATCATGGCACAGCACCTGTCCCACTGCATCTTCTGTTCTGATCAGTTTCATCGTAATCTCCCTGATATACCAAAGTATACTAAAATACAGGCATAAATGCCTGCTATATCATTCATGTCATACACAGGACAGTTCACCGCATCCTGCGTCACTACATCGGTTGCAACCGCGATCAGATGCTCTGTGGCACATACTTTATGCTCTGACACCGCTCTCCGTACCACTTCAACCTTCGGATAAGCGGAATCCTTCAATCCCTCCAGGATCAGAACATCCACATTCCCGCAGGCAGCTATCATATCCTCCGCGGTCACTTTTCCCTTACGGTTCACAGAGGACTGCGTGCCGGAATAAATAGCACTGATTTGGGCTCCTGCTTCCGTAAAACGGTACGTGTCCGTTCCTTCCTGATCCATGGCGTACTCATGCCCGTCGTGTTTGATCACACCTACGCGGTATCCGTCCCGGATGAACTCGTTGATCAGCTTAATGATCAGTCCGGTCTTGCCGCTGTCCTTGACTCCGCTGACACAGAAGATAAGCGGCAGGCTTAAACTTTCGAATTCTTCTCTGGTATTGATATTGCGCAGCTGCTTTTTATCAAAACAGCTGCTCTCCAGACGGATGTATTTGGTCCGCACCCTGCGCAGGATCTGCATCAGGCGATACTGCCCCTGTTCGATCAGTTCTTCTATCACCGGCAATATTTTTTTCGAATAAATGGCACACAGCGGATGAATATGATCCTCATCCACCATGCAATAGCAGTCATAGTCCGAGGAAATAAATTCTGCCATATACCGCACCAGATTTCCCGTGATAAAGGGCATATCTCCGGCACAGACAAATACATAATCGCAAGATGTATGGATCAGGACCTGACGGATTCCTTCCATAGGTCCGATCTCCCTGTGCTCATCACAGACAACGGGAAGCCCCAGATCCTCATATTCTCCAGGTATAGCAGCAGAAATACAGGGCTTCTCATCGAACCCCCGGAGTTCCTCACAGATTCTGTCTAAGAATCTACGGTTCTGATATTCCATTAAGACCTTGTTCTGCCCCATCCGGCTGCTCTTGCCGCCGGCGAGGACCGCTGTTCCAAGGGTAAATTTTTGCATTTCCTGCATGTTGATTTTCCTCCCGTGCAAGCACGTCGAAACGGTTTTTCCCGTCGTTGCCTTTCATGATACCATAAGGATTGCTCCGTGCAAGCACTCCCGCAATCCTTAACGCTGTCATTGGAAGTATTGGATCTTCACTTCATCTCCGGGGTGCAGTTCCCTCCCCGG
>OCHO01001621.1_pt1 | contig 13550 bp, 11 predicted proteins | sample 1538441 | NCBI WGS metagenome assembly OCHO01 (sample SAMN04571691, study PRJEB22368) | human gut metagenome | biome: human gut; material: stool | host: Homo sapiens | place: Luxembourg | collected 2012-06-29
CGTGCGTCAGGTCATGATTCTGAGGAGGCGATAAGATGGATACCAGAAAAGCAGTCAAGACCTATCATCGCTATCTCCACGCTGGACCGTCTGACCGACGAGGACCACAAGGATTACGACTACTTCTTCCGTCTGTGCCCGCTGAACTCCGTCTACGTCGAAGATATGCTGAAGTACCTGCAGGACTCCAAGGAGCAGACCGGCAACGAGATCAAGAAGGTCGCCATCTTCACCGATAAGGCTGCCATCGGTCAGGAGCTGATCCGCTGCGTCAACCTGTTTGCACCCGACTACGGTCTGGATGTCGTGGCTGAGGTGGACTACAGCTCCAACGCTACCGACCTGTCCTCTCAGGTGCTGGCTCTGAAGCAGGCTGACCCCGACGCCATCCTGTGCGACTCCTACATCGGCGACGCAACCCTGTTCGTCCAGACCCTGAAGGAGCAGAACTACAAGCCCAAGATGATCGTTGCAAAGGCAAGCGGCTTCACCGATCCTTCCTTCATCCCGAACCTGGGCGCATCTGCAAACGGCGTGGCTTCTGTTGTCGAGTTCAACCCCGACCTGACCAACGGTGTCGAGATCAACGAGGACTTCAAGAAGGTCTACAACGTCAACATGAACGGCCACTCTGCTGAGTCCTACACCGTTGTGTGGCTGTTCAAGGCTGCCATCGAGAAGGCTGGCTCCACCGACGGCGCAGCGATCCGCGATGCTCTGGCAGGCCTGTCCATCGACGGCGCATTCGAGGGCGGCCGCAAGATCGTCCTGCCCTACTCCAAGATCGAGTTCACCCCCGAGTACGAGATCGGCGGCGTGAAGCACTACCGCGACAACACCTACGCTTCTGTTGCTATCGCACAGGTGCATGATCAGGAGTGGAAGACCGTGTGGCCTTTCGAGTTCACATCCTCCAAGATCCAGGAAGTCACTCTGGGCTAAGCCGGGAGAACACCAAAGAACACAAAAGGGAGCTGTCCTTCGGGACAGCTCCCTTTTTGTGTCTTCAGTTGTTTTTGATATACGTAAAAATATCCTCCGGCACAGCGGCCAGGGCGTCGGCCCCGGCGGCGGTCAGCTCTGCGCGGCCCCGGAAGCCCCACAGGGCCCCCATGGCGGGCAGGCGGGCGTTGTGACCGGTGAGAATATCCACGTCGCTGTCGCCCACGAACAGGGTCGCGGCGCGGTCGGCACCGATCTCGTCCATCAGCGCATACAGCCCGGCCGGGTCCGGCTTGGTGGGTACACCCGGGCGGCTGCCGCGCACGGCGGCAAAGCGTCCGGTGCCAAAGTAATGCGCGATGATCTTCCCGCACAGCGGGTCCGCCTTGTTGGAGAACACCGCACACTGGACGCCCGCCGCTTGCAGCTCGTCCAGCAGCTCCGGGATGCCGGGATAGGGGGCCGTCTTGTCCTCCTTGTGGGCATCGTACCGGGCGGTGAATTCAGCCAGCGTGGCCGCCAGCTGCTCCGGCGTGCGGGCATTTTCCGGGGAAAAGCGCTCCACCAGCTTCGGGATGCCGTTGCCCACCATGTGCTTGAACTGTTCCACCGTAAAGGTGGGCCAGCCGTGTTGTGCACACACCCAGTTTCCTGCATCGGCAAGGTCGTCGATGGTGTTCAGAAGGGTGCCGTCCAGATCGAATAATACAGTTTTTATCACAGAAAAAGACTCCTTAAAGATCCATAAATGAGATGTCCTCGCACCGTACGCTGCGCACCTTCCGGCGGATGCCGCCCGGGAAGGTGAGGGTCAGGTTCGTGCGGCGCACCGCCGCCGCCCAGGGCGACTGCAGGGCCGTCAGGGCGGGCGTCGGGCAGAAGACACAGATGTTGTGCAGATGGAAGCCGTGCTGGATGCGCAGAAGGATGCGCCCGTCCTTCTGCCACACGCCCTCGCGGCGGTAGCCCGCCCATGCGCCCAGCAGGAACACGCCGGCAATGCCGGTCAGCACCAGCAGCGGCACGGTGAGCCCGGGCAGGGTGTAGCGGGACACTGCCGTCAGCAGTAAAAACAGCCCGCAGGGGATGCCCGCCGGCAGAAAGAACAGCTTGCTGCGGTTATGAGCATTCACCGGCTCATCCGGCGGCAGGGCAAAGCCGGGCAAAAGCTCCTGCAAAAACGGCCCGTCCTCCCGCCAGACCAGCAGCGGCACTTCCGGCTGGCAGCGGCTGGCCGTGACGTATACGGGGCTGTAGTGCAGCGCCCAGGTGGCCGGGGAGCGGCGCACATCGGCAAAGCTCAGATGCCGGAGCCGGATGCGCAGCTCGTACCGGCGCACAAGGCCGCCCCGGCTGCCCAGCTGGGTGTCGGTGCGCCACACGGTGTAGTGGGCCGCCTGCGCGGCGCTGCGGGCCAGACTGGCACAGAACAGCACTCCGCCCAGCACCAGCAGCCAGGCCGTGCCCATGGGCAGCCAGCGTGCAGCCCATGCCGCCAGCCGGTTCAGGTGAGCGAAGGCGGCGGTCTGGGCGTCCGGTGCGTAAGGTTCACTCTGGCGCAGGGCCAGCACCAGCAGCGCCAGCGTGGAAAGGCTGTTGGCACCCAGCACCGCAAAGGCCAGCTTTTCGCCGCCGTGGGGCGTGTGGGCCACCGCGTCCTCCACCGGCATCATCCGGTCGGCCAGCCACTGGGCATCCTTCCGGGTCAGCATCAAAGTCAAGATGCGCTTCTGCCCGGCAGGGTACAGCACCACCTTGCTGGCATCGGCCAGCCGGTAGAGCAGCGGCCGCTCAATGGTCAGCGCTGCCAGCTGGCCGGCCCGCAGGGTGCGGTCCAGCCGCACACCCAGCCGCCAGCGGATGGTCAACGTTCCCTGTGCATCCACCTGCCAGCGGCTGGCGTGGAGCGCGGCGGCGCTCACCAGTGCCAGTACGGTGAACAGCACTGCGTCCTGCACAAGGGCGGTCCACAGGGCCTGCCAGTTGCGTTCGAACAGCACCTGCACCAGCGGGATGAGGTACAGCAGGATGGTCTTGCGCAGAACATGCAGCACGGCAAAGGGGTGAAAGCCCCGTTCGGCGGTGGTCATGGTGCATCCTCCGTCAGGGCGGCGGCCAGCGCCTGTGCCTGCCGGGCCGGGATGCCGGGCAGCAGCACCTGTGCGCCCGGGCAGCGCACCACCAGCACGCTGCAGCCAGCCAGCCATAGCAAGGGCGTGCGCAGCGCAAACAGGCCGGTGACGGCCTGCCGGGGCAGCTGACGCGCCGCGGGGACGGCAACACCGGCCTGCATCACGAGGTCCTTGGGGGTGAGCCATGCCGCAAAGCTGCAGCTGCGCACCCACACTTCAAACACCAGCGCTGTCCACACCGCGCAGAACACGCACCCGGCGGCGATGCTCTGCCAGAACACGAAGGGCGCGCAGACAAGGCCTGGCACCCCGGCCCAGACGCAGAGCACGGCCCGGCCCCGGGGCGGGATGACCAGCGCGGTGCGCAGCAGATCCCCTTCGGTCATTTGCCGGAAAGGCCCCAGGCATCCATCAGCAGGTGCAGGGTGTCGTCCTGGGTCAGGCAGAGGATGCGGTCCCAGGGCAGCAGGGTGGTGTTGCCGTGGGGGATGATGAACTCCGCATCGCGGGTGATGCACACCAGAATGGCGTCGCCCGGCATGGGGATGTCCTTGACCGCCTGCCCTGCAAACTGGAAGTTCTCCGGCAGCAGGATCTCGTTCAGGCTGGCGGTGCCGCCGCCCAGCGAGAGCAGCTGCCGGATGGTGTCGGTCTCGATCTCCCGCTCCAGAATATGGCTCAGGTTGTCGGTGCCGCACACCACGGTATCCACGCCTAAGGTGTGCAGCAGCTCGCGGTTCTTGGGGTTGGAGGCCCGGGCCACGGTGCGGTCCACGCCGAATTCCCGCTTGGCGATCTGGCAGGCCACCAGATTGTCCTCGTCCGCTCCGGTCACCGCCACAAAGGCGTCGCAGCTGGCCACGTCGGCAGTGCGCATGGTGTCAAAGCTGACGGCGTCCCCGCAGATCACCGGGATGTCCAGCGAGTCCGCCAGCGTGCGGCAGAGCATCTCCTGCGGCTCGATGATGGTCACCTTGTGGCGGTGGGCCAGAAGGCTCTGGGCCAGATACATGCCCACTTTGCCGCCGCCTGCAATACAAACTTTCATATCATTACCTCATTCTACAGAGTGGAATGGAAAAACTGCCCTGTTTTCACTTTGCCAGCGCACGGAACACCGACTGCTCGGTGAGCACGGTGGGGCAGATGGTCTCGATCTCATAGGCTTTGTGGTACAGCACCTGCAGGTGCGGGTCGGACACGCGGCAGATGACCTTCTCCCGGCGGAAGATACTCTTTGCGATCTGCGCCGCCATCAGGTTCACCGAGTCGTCCTCGCTCACGGCGGCCACGGCGTCGCAGTTCTCCACGCCGGCCCGGCGCAGCACGTCCGGGTCGGTGGGGTCGCCCACCAGGGCGGTTCCGCCGAAGCGGTAATCGTCGAAAGCGTCCAGCCGCTTGAGCTGCTCGGGGTCCTTTTCCACCAGCGAGATGTCGTGGCCGATGTGCTCCAGATCGCGGATGAGGGATGCGCCGACCTGATCGCAGCCGATAACCAGAATGTTCATGAAAGCTCACCTCATTGTAAAAAATGATAAACCGGGTTTAAACTCTGTTTTACGTTTCGCGTAAAATAAGGGGTGAAGGGTCTTTGCCATCAGTATAACACATTTCACGGCCCAGTTACAGCCTGCGGGGCAGAAAGCTTTCCGCCGCAAAATTTTCGCATTCTGCGTGCGAACCGCCGCATAGTATGGTATACTGGAAAAAACATGTGATCACGCGCACTGCGCGATGGGAGGGGTACTTACGTTTTTTGAGATCATCAAAGCGATCCTGATGGGCATCGTGGAGGGCATCACCGAATGGCTGCCCATTTCTTCCACCGGCCATATGATTTTGCTGGAGCAGGTGGTCAAGTTCCACGCCAGCGAGGAGTTCATGTCCATGTTCCGCGTGGTCATCCAGCTGGGTGCCATTCTGGCTGTGGTGGTGCTGTTCTGGGGCAAGCTGTGGCCCTTTGGCCTGAAGCAGGGCCGGGTCATCTCCAAGCCCAGCGTCTGGAACCTGTGGTTCAAGGTGGTGGCCGCCACCATCCCGGTGCTGATCATCAGCCCGCTGGACAACTGGATGGAAGACCATTTTTATAATTACATCACCGTGGCCGCCATGCTCATCCTCTATGGTGTGCTGTTCTTTGTGGTGGAAAACCGCCGCGCCGCGCCCAAGGTGACAAGGCTGGACCAGATCACCTACCGCGATGCCTTCATCATCGGCCTGTGGCAGTGTCTGGCCATCATCCCCGGCACATCCCGCTCCGGTGCCACCATCGTGGGCGGCCTGCTGCTGGGCCTGTCCCGTGCCTGCGTGGCCGAGTTCACCTTCTATCTGGCCATCCCGGTCATGGCGGGTGCTTCGCTGCTCAAGGTGGTCAAGTTCGTACTGGGCGGTTCGGTCATGACCGGCACCGAGATCGCCGTGCTGGTGGTGGGCTGCGTGGTGGCCTTCGGCGTGAGCCTTGCGGTCATCCGCTTCCTGATGGATTACGTCAAGCGCCACGACTTCAAGTTCTTCGGTGCCTACCGCATCGTGCTGGGCATCATCGTACTGGCGGTGGCGGCCATCACGGCAGTGGTCTAAGAAAATAATAGTTCTGAAAAGCAGGTACACAGAGCTCTGTGCACCTGCTTTTTGTTGTTATGGCAAAAAATATGGACTGTTTCTTGTGATATCGACGAAAAATGAAAAAACACTTGACAACTATATAGGAGGGGGGGGGGGGTATCATAAAAATGTGAGAGTGCCGAAAGGTGCTGTAAACGGCGTGAAACAATAAAAGGAAGGATGATTTGATGTGAGAATGCGGAACGTCAAACGGTGGCTGACAAGCTTGCTATGTGTAGCGATGTTGTTCAGCACACTGTCGGTCTTTAGCAGTATGCCGAAGGCGAAGGCAGTAAGTACTTATGACGGTGAAGCCGGCGCAGCATGGGGGCGCGCCAATTATAAGGGAAAATATAATTACTCCTGTGCAACATTTGCTTCGCAATGTTTGAATGCTGGTGGATTTACTGACGTGTATGATGCGGGTTGCACATCTCTGCGGAGAAAACTGCTGGCGACTGGCGTATTTGTTGAGTATCCATTGGAAGTGACAAAGCAGAAAATTTATCCGCATAGCAGTGCGAATAATGGAAAAGTTTCTGTGGGTGATGTTCTGCTGGTTCATAAAAGAGGAAGTTCTACTTATGTCCATGCTTATGTGGCAGAAACAGTGAACGATGGGCCTTTATATGTTGTGCAAACAAGCCTTGGCGACGTCTATGGTTCGCGGCATTGCTGGTTTGATTATAATGGCAATACGACTGATTACGAAATTGTAAGTATGCACTATACAGGGAAAACGCCAGAACCCGACCCGAACAGAGATGAACTGGGCTGCACCACAGCTTATGCAGGATGGTATCAGGTGACTTACCGCACCGGTGCAAGTGTTAACTCGGGCCACAATAAAAATTGGAACAGCAAAGTTGGTGAGATTCCTTACGGCCAGTATGTCTATATCAGCAAGGCAACCGGCACGGGTTCCGGCAATTTGGGCCATATTCTTTATGATGGTGCAGAACGATACATCGCAATGGGACTGCTTACACGCATGAGCGGTGACCCGCTCGGTTCGGTTGACAGCTATGGTGCAGATGCCGGTTCTGTCTGGTTAAACGGCTGGGCTTTTGACTGGGATAATTGCGAAGAACAGCTGAAAATCGATGTGTATCTGGACAGTGATTTTGCTCTACAGGGGACGGCAAACGGCGAGCGTTCTGATGTAAACGGAAGCTACTCAGGGGTGGTTGGCTCGTATCACGGCTTCAATCTGCGGATAAATACGAATCTGACGGGCTCCCATAGAATGGATGTTTATGCTATCAATGTAGGTAGCGGCGCTGATAAGTGCCTTGGCTACTTCTGGGTGGACATTCCGTCCGCAGATACGACCGGCCCGGAAATCAGCAATGTGCAGGTGACAAACGTGACCAACACGGGCTATGATGTCTCCTGTACTGTCACTGACCCTTCGGGTGTGGAACGTGTGCAGTTCCCGACATGGACGGATGCAAATGGTCAGGATGACCTGCTCAGCGACTGGGGCACGAACCCGAAAGCCAGTGGCACCCGGAATGGCGACACCTGGATCTTCCATGTGAATATTGCCGACCATAATAACGAGGGCGGTACTTACTGCACCGATATCCATGCTTATGATACGCACGGAAATGAGAGTGGCTGGAACGCACCGCGTGTTTATGTGGACACCGAGCTCCCTGTCATCAGCAATGTGCAGGTGACCAATGTTACCACCGAGGGCTACGATGTTTCCTGCACGGTCACCGATAACGTAGGCGTGAACCGTGTGCAGTTCCCGACATGGACAGATGCAAACGGTCAGGATGACCTACTCAGCGATTGGAGCATAAACCCGAAAGCCAGCGGCACAAGGGATGGCGATACATGGACCTTCCATGTGAGCATTGCTGACCACAACAATGAGCGCGGCAAATACATAACTCATATCTATGCTTACGACGATGCAGGCAATATTCAGTCGAATATTAATGTGGCCAGCGGTGTCGAAGTCCCCGTGCCGGACCCCACCCTCACCTTTGACGCTAACGGCGGCACGGCAGAGTTTGACACAAAGCAAGCGGAACGCGGCGCGGCTTACGGTGCCCTGCCGGAAGCATGGATGGACGGCTATGTGTTTGATGGCTGGTACACCGACGCTGTGGGCGGCGACCGGGTGAGCAGCTCCACGGTGTACACGGCCGCAGGCCATACCACCCTGTATGCCCACTGGATGCCGGTGGCATCGGACGCAGAGCAAGGCTGGAGCCTGCAGGACGGAACCCTTATCATTACGTCGCAGGGTGCCATGCAGGATTATACTTCTGCACGGGAAACACCCTGGTTCAGTGACCGCGCGGATATCCGCAAGATCGTAGTGCAGAACGGTGTGACCAGCATCGGCAATTATGCATTTTATGGCTGTGAGAATGTGACAAGTGTCGCTCTGCCGTCTACGGTGACGCAGATCGGCAAATTGGCCTTTTATGGCTGCAGAAATCTGAGCAGTCTGACTTTGCCAGACAGCCTGACCATGGTGGAAGATTACGCCTTTGCCAAGGCAAGCGGTCTGGGAACCATTGCGTTCAAGGGCAGCGCACCGCTGTTTGGCGCGGGCGTCTTTGCGGATGTGAGTGCAGAGGTGCGCTATCCGGCAGAGGATTCCACCTGGACCGATGCGGTGCGGCAGAGCTATACCGGCAATGTCAGCTGGGCGGGCGTGAGTGAAGCGGAACTGACCGTGCAGACCAGCGACTTGCAGTTGAATGACCCGGAACTGGAAGCCCTTCTGGCAGACAGCTGCGTGTAAGGAGGGAAATGTCATGAGAGAAAGCAAAAACTGTGCAAAGATTCGTCTGGCCATGGTGGCTGTTGCTGCAGCAGCGCTGCTTCTGACCGGCTGCGGTGGTGGCGGCGGCGGTACGCCGCCCGATTCGGATTCTACCCCGGACAGCAGCATCAGCGCAAGCAAGCCGGAATTTGAGGATACGCCTAACGCCGACGGTGTGATCTGGCAGTATGCAAAGGACGGCTCTGGGTCAACGATTCTCGTGGGATATTCTTCCGAAGGTGCAGTGCCGCAGGGGGCAGTAAAACTGCCGTCCGTTACAGATGAAGGCTATATCGTTACAGAAATTGGAGCTCGTGCGCTGGCCGGGACCAACATTACCAGTGTCACATTACCGGAAAAGGCGGCCATGATCGGCAAGCAGGCATTCCGGGACTGCACGCAGCTGATCTCGGTAGATTTGCAGGCAAGCCGTGTGAATGTAATTGAAGAATCGGCCTTTGCCAATACCGGGCTGCAGAACGTCGTTATCCCTGCATCGGTCAAGAGCATCGGAATGCGAGCATTCTATCACTGCACAGCGCTGAACAGTGTAAGCATCCTCGGCACTCCGAACATGGACGGCGGTGAGCATGGTGGCATCTTTGCTGGCTGCACCAGCCTGAAGAATGTCGAACTGAACGACGGCATCCAGCGCATTGCAGATGGTATGTTTGCCGAGTGTAAGAGTCTGGAAACGCTCCGTCTGCCCAGCCAGCTGACCGAGATCGGCAGTGCGGCATTTTCCAAGTGCACGGCGCTGCAGCAGATCACCCTGCCGGAAACGCTGACCAAGTTGGGACAGAATGCGTTCGCGTTCTGCGAAAATCTGCAGCAAGTCACGATTCCGGCAAAAGTCAAGAAGCTGGAAGGATATACTTTCTGGTACTGCAAGAACCTGACCGGTGTGACGCTGCCAGATGACATGACGGAGATCGGTGAAAATACATTTGCGGAGTGCCGTGCACTGGAGAACATCCGTCTGCCGGAGCAGTTGGCAACGCTTGGAAAAAATGCCTTTGGCGGCTGCTATGAGCTGAAACGGATGATTCTGCCGGAGAATCTGACGGCCATCGAAGACTACACGTTTGACCGCTGCGAAAAGCTGGAGAAGCTATATATCCCGCAGCGAGTACTCAGCATCGGGCGATATGCGCTTTCCGCAGACCGGGCGATGGAGATTTATTACAGCGGTTCCGAGACTCAGTGGAGCTATGTGAACAAACAGGCCGGAAACACGGCGGTGAATCGCGCACAGCTGCACTACAATGCACAGGCATCCAATGTGAACTGATCGTGCAGAGCGGAAAAGAGCGTTCTTCGGAACGCTCTTTTTCTTTGGAAAAAGTTGTGCTATACTGGAAAAAGAGAGTATGCGGCAGCGTGCCGTGCAAACAAAATGGAGGAAACTGCTATGGAAGCATCCAAGGTCTATTATACAGATTTCCGCTGTCCCGTGGGCACCAGCCTGCTGGACAAGCTGCGCCGCGTGTGCATCGCTGCCGGCATCAAGGACATCGACATGGACGGCAAATTCGTAGCCATCAAGATGCATTTCGGTGAGCTGGGCAATCTGGCATTCCTGCGCCCCAACTACGCCAAGGTGGTGGCCGACCTGTGCAAGGAGCAGGGCGGTCTGCCGTTCCTGACCGACTGCAACACCCTGTACCCGGGCAGCCGCAAGAACGCGCTGGAGCATCTGGAGTGCGCCCAGCTCAACGGCTTCTGGCCCATGACCACCGGCTGCCAGGTGCTCATCGCCGACGGCCTGCGCGGCACCGACGAAGTGGAAGTGCCGGTGCCGAACGGCGAATACTGCAAGACGGCAAAGATCGGCCGCGCCATCATGGATGCGGATATCTTTATCAGCCTGACCCATTTCAAGGGCCACGAATCCACCGGCTTCGGCGGTACTCTCAAGAACATCGGCATGGGCTGCGGCTCCCGCGCAGGCAAGATGATACAGCACGCCGCCGGACACCCGGAGGTGCAGCAGAGCCTGTGCCGTGGCTGCCACCGCTGCGCGAAGGAGTGCGGCTCCGATGCCATTACCTACGATGCAAACAACAAGGCCGTCATTGACCAGACCAAGTGCAAGGGCTGCGGCCGCTGCATCGGTGCGTGCAGCTTTGACGCCATCTATTCTCCCAACGAGTGTGCCAATGAGCTGCTGGACCGCAAAATGGCAGAGTATGCCGCAGCCGTCTGCCATGACCGGCCCTGCTTCCACATCTCGCTGGTGCAGGACATCAGCCCCAACTGCGACTGCCACTGCGAGAACGATGCTCCCATCCTGCCGGATATCGGCATCTTTGCATCCTTTGATCCGGTGGCGCTGGATCAGGCCTGCGCGGACGCCTGCCTGAATGCACAGCCGCTGCCGAACAGCCAGCTGGGCCAGAACCTTGCAAAGCCCGGCTGGAACTGCCACCACGACAACTTCAAGGATTCCAACCCCAACATCGAGTGGAAGGCCACGCTGGAGCAGGCCGAAAAGGTGGGCATGGGCACCCGCCGGTATGTGCTGAAAAAGGTGTAAAACAAAAAAGGCGCTGACCAGTCGGTCAGCGCCTTTTGCTTGGCAAAACGAATTATGCTTCGCCGTTGGCTTCGGGTACGCAGTCGTCCAGCACGCTCTGCAGGGCCTGCCAGTTTTTCAGGGTGCAGCCGGGCAGGGTGCTGGCATCCAGGCCGGCGTCCTCAATGCGGCCGCTCATGCTCTCTTTATCGCTCAGCAGGGCCAGCGCGTCCGGCTCGATCATGGTCCAGGCCTCGGCAAAGCTCTCCTGCTCGTCGGCGTCCAGGCCATCGTACCATTCATAGAAGGCGTCCTGGATGGCTTCCGGCGTGCGGGAGGAAAGCCGCGCTTCCTCGGCCCACTGCAGCAGGGAAGCAGCCGCGATGACCGATTTCAGCGAGCAGCCGGACACGCCCGGCCCCCAGCCCAGGCAGGGCGCAAAGGCAGCGGATGTGCCGGTGATGGAGAAGATGGAGTTTTCGTCAAAGTCGCCGGGGTTCAGGCCGGACGTGTTGGCCTGCACGGTGGAGTCCGGCAAAGCCTCGCCGGAAGCTGCCGCGCTGCTGGACGCAGTGGCCGAACTGGAAGGCTCTGAGCCGGAGCTGGCGGCAGAGCCGCCGCAGCCGACGAGGGCGCTGCAGGCGATGGCCGCGCACAGCACCAGCGAAAGGATGCGTGTATATTTCAATTTCATAGCGGTGTCCTCCTTGAAGAACTGCGGCCGGAAAGCGGCGGCAGCGTCTCAAAACGATACACCCTAAGTATACGTTCTGCACCGGCGGTTGTCAATCAGCGCGGGAGGGACGAATTTCAACCCGCAGCAGCGGCTTTGCCGAAAGAAGAAAGCGCTTTTTGTGCAGTTTGCGGCCTTGACATTTTTCGCGGTTGGCGGTTGACTACAGATAGGTCCCCCGTCTGCCGCACGGGCCGGAAAAGCCGGAGAGACCGGGAAGGAGAGACGCAGCGTATGAAAAACAGGCTCACCCAGGCGCTGGAGCGCTTTTCCAAGGCGATGCTGGCCCCGCTTTCCTATCTTTCGGCGGCGGGGCTGCTGCTGGTGGCGGGTGCCCTGCTCACCAGTACGCCGCTGGCCGGAGTGCTGCCGTTTCTCCGCTGGCCGCTGGTGCAGCTGCTGGGCCAGCTCATCTACAAATGCCTGACGGCGGTCATCTCGAACCTCAGCGTGCTGTTCTGCGTCGGCATTGCGGCGGCGCTGGCTAAGCAGGAAAAGCACCAGGCCGGGCTCATCGCCCTGATGTGCTATCTGATCTACCTCACGGCGGGCAACGTCACCCTGACCGCGCTGGGGCAGCTGGCCAAGCCGGACGCCCTCACCGGCCTGTACAGTTCGGGCCAGACCACCGTGCTGGGCATCCAGACCGTGGACACCGGCGTGTTCGGCGGCATTTTGCTGGGCCTTGCGGTGGGCGGCATCTTCAACCGCACCTGCGATGTCACCCACAAAGGCATCCTGCCCGGCATCTTTTCCGGCACGCGCTGGTCCTTCACCTGTGCGGCGGCACTGGCAGCAGCCCTGGGCTTTGCGGCCTGCTTCGTCTGGCCGCCGGTGCAGCAGGGTACCACGGCGCTTACCGGCTTCATCGCGTCCTCCGGCAATGTGGGGCTGTTCCTCTACGGCTTTCTGGAACGGCTGCTCATCCCCACGGGACTGCACCACTTGGTGTACATGCCGTTCCAGTTCTCACGATTGGGCGGGCAGCTGGCGGCGGACGGCGTCACCTACGTCGGGGCCTATGTGGTCATGATGACTGAATATAACCTCGGCCTGCCCTTCTCGGAGGGCATCGTCTGGATGTACACCGGCTTCACCAAGACCTTCGGCTACTTTGGCATCACGGCGGCGTTCATCTTCTGCGCCCGGCGGGAGAACCGCAAAAAGACCGCTGCCCAGCTGCTGCCGCTGGCCTTCACGGCGTCGCTGGCGTCCATCACCGAACCGCTGGATTTCCTGTTCTGCTTCTCGGCACCGGTGCTCTGGCTGGCCCATGCGGTCATCTCGGGCACCTTCATCGTGCTGCTGCACCTGTGCCACATTACGGCCTTCACTTCGAACCTGCTGGGCTCGCTGCTGATGAACCTTTCGGCCGGCACGGCCCGGACGAACTACCCGGTGCTGTACCTGCTGGGCCTTGCGGAGATCGCGGTCTATTTCGTGGTGTTCACGGCTCTCATCCGCTGGCTGGACCTGCCCACCCCGGGACGCCGCCCGGAGGAGCCCGCCCGGCCGGAAGCGCCGCTGACTGCAGCAGACATCGAAAAGCTCATTGCCGCCCTCGGCGGGCGGGGGAACATCCGCACGGTGGACAACTGCTTCACCCGCCTGCGCATCACGGTGCAGGAAGCGGCCTTTGTGGACGCGCAGGCTCTGCATGAGCTGCCCTGCAGCGGCGTGGTGCTGAACGGCTGCGAGGTGCAGCTGGTCTACGGCCTGCAGGCCGCGCAGGTCCGGCAGGCGGTGGAGGAGCAGCTGGGGAGAGTGGTTTGCTGAGAGGATGTTCTCTTTTGGCACCAAAAGAGAACCAGAAAGGACGGCGGTGCCCGGAGGGCA
>OCHO01001625.1_pt1 | contig 13530 bp, 10 predicted proteins | sample 1538441 | NCBI WGS metagenome assembly OCHO01 (sample SAMN04571691, study PRJEB22368) | human gut metagenome | biome: human gut; material: stool | host: Homo sapiens | place: Luxembourg | collected 2012-06-29
CGGCATTGTTATGTGGCGAGAAGGATGTAGTACTTCATAGGCATATCCATAGCAAAAGGCGGACTAAACATCCGCCTTTTTGTTTGTTATGACAGTTCAGAAAGTGATCTCATCACAAGGTCAATATCCTTGCTTTCGAGCTCTTGTATGATATGTAAATACGTTTTCTGTGTTGTTGTCATGCTTGCGTGACCAAGTCGTCTTGCTACACTTGCGATTGAAACGCCCGCAAAAAGTAAAAGCGAGGCGTGGGTATGACGAAGTCCGTGTACCGAAATAACAGGTACATTAGCTTTTTTACAGTGTCTTTCCAAAATGTCATTGACTGTTGAATTGTATATTTTCGAGCCGCATTTGACAAATATCGGTTCGTCTCCGGGCAACTTCTTAACCAATCTAGAGAACTGAATTACCGTCATCCAGTCCATCTGTATCTTACGTACGGATGACTGATTTTTGGTAGGCAGAAAACCGCCGTCACCTTTATAATTCCATGTCTTGCTGACAGATAGTGTCTGACGCGGAAAATCAAAATCTTTGGGAGTAAGTGCAAGCGCTTCCGAAAAACGCATTCCTGTCTTGGCAACAAGAAGAATAAACCAGTCCCAATTAATTTCAGGCTCAAGATTAAGAGTGTTAAGCAGTGTATGCAATTCAAACTGATTAAGGTACTTTACCTTCTTTGCTTTGGGCGGTCTGCCTTTAATAATTACTTTGCGCGTCGGATCACGCTCGATTAAACCCTCATCCACCGCGTCAAGTATTGCACATTTCAGCTGATGATGAAAATCCATCGTAGTCTGTTTCTCGTGGTAAACCGCATAATCATTTATCAACTGCTGATATGTGATTCTCGAGAGTTCATGCACCTTTAAATCGGGTGCTAAACGCTTAAGCCAGGACTGCGTCATAAGATACTTGTCCATCGTGACCTTGCGTATTGCTCCCTCCTTGTAAACTCTTATCCACTGTGCATAATATTCATGGAATAAGGCGTCCTTGGTGATTGACTTTAACATTTTATACCTCCTATTATTTCGGCTTATAGCCGTTTTTAACTGGTTTTATTAATTGAATGAATAATTGCAAACAAATTTACTGACGCTTGGGAACAGCGTGAGTTGGGGGAGGTGATTATTGTAGGCAATGGAATGGATTACAAAGATTTGAACGAGGGCGATATTCCTGTTTATGGAACGGGTGGATATATGATTAGTGTCGATAAAGCACTTTCATATAAAAAGGACGCAGTTGGAATTGGTCGTAAAGGAACTATTGATAATCCTTATGTTTTAAAAGCTCCATTTTGGACAGTAGATACGTTATTTTACTGCATTCCAAAAGAAACGTATGACATTAATTTTGTGTTTGGAATTTTTCAAAATATTGATTGGAAAAAGAAAGATGAATCAACGGGCGTGCCAAGTTTATCAAAAATCAATATAAATTCAACCGATGTAAAAAGTCCGTCACTAACTGAACAACGAAAAATCGGGCAGTATTTCACCCACCTCGACCGCCTTATCACCCTTCATCAGCGTAAGCAAAAAAACAGGAGCCAAGAATGAATCTTGACTCCATACGGCTCACATTATGTTATTATTCATTAGTTGAAATTTCAAAGCCGCCGCTCAGGATGAACTCTCTTAAAAGTTTATCCAGCTTTGAGCGAACCTTTCGCTTGGGGATTTCGGTTTTCTCTGCTTTCTCGAAATATTCTTTTGCCACATCAATATTAACCTGCTCAACAAGCTTATCATATCTACCGAAAGCATTTATATCCTCTTCCGTAACGTGCAATGACATGAACTTCTTCAAAGCAGTTTCGTTAATGCCCAGGTTTCTTGCAAAATTACAGAACTGGTCACTTTTTGCTCTTGACTGATATTCGGTGATGTAATCAAGAATTGTTTTGTCATCATCAATAACAAGCTCAGCATTCTGAATATCCTTCAAAAGAATGTTGGCATACTTCTGCTGATCTTGCGATAGGTTGGCAAATGATTTATGCAGCTCGTTTAACATGACATTTCGTGTTTGTTCATCAGTGCCGTCACCCATCATCTTGATATACTTTCTGAAACGGGAATTCATATATTCGGCATCAATTTTATCCGTAGAAAGCGACATCAGATAAGGTTCAATATCATACGGCTCATCGTCGGAACCGCCCGATCCACCCGTGCGCAGCTCTTTGTAACGCCTCAGAAGAATGTTATAAATGTTCTCATCAAATAAAAGCGTTACAATGTCCTTGTTTCCGTTATCGTCTTCAAATTCATAGTCACGTTTCTCCCAAACAAGCCCTGAACCCTTGCCGATTCAAGGAATTTGTTGAGCTCCTTAAACAGTTTTGAAAACTTTCTTTTCTCCGTCACATCATCGGGAAGTCTTGAAAAAATCAGGGATTCCTGCAATCTTGAATATATCATTGATATCCGAAAAAGCAGCATTCATATTTTCAAGATTTTGTATGAGCTTTGCTACGAAAATGCCGTAAGGCTTTTGTCCCGAATATTGCTCGAAAGCATATTCTATAATATTTTTCATAGTGTATGGTCTGCGATAGTAACGAATGATTCCATGGGGCTTATCATCATTGAACACACGGTTTGTTCTCGAAATGCCCTGAATAATCATTTCGATATTTGACCACTTATAAAACTTATCCATATACAACGTGTTAAGCCACTTGGAATCGTAACCCGTAAGCATCTGATCTACAACAATGAGAATGTCAAGACACTTAGACGGCTCATTTTCTACAGCGGTATAGGGTGTTTTATGTGCCAATCTTGCACACACGTCACGCTTAAATGAGGCGTATCCCGAGATATTAAAGCACGTACCGAATAGACTGTTATAGTCTTCGAGCATCTGGGCTATACCATCAATTTTTTCGATAGAGCTTTCGTTGTTTCCATCGCTGGGATCAAAAACGGCAGTTGTTTTCAAACCGCAGTCACGCTGGGCAAACAATTTGTAATACTTGATTGCCTCGGGGATGCTGCTTGTTGCGAGTATTGCATGAAACTTTCCGTTGTGGCTCTGGCTCACCCAATTATCTAGAATATCATCAATTACTGCTTTTCTGTGTTCATCACGGTTATACTGTGCATCTGTAAGACATCCCTCGATACTTTCTAGCGAATCGCCGTCATCATCAAGCTGTTCTCCCATAGGTACGTCATACATCCAATGCATATAAATTTTTTTCTTGCTGTCATTGGCAAAGACTTCGGTTTCATCCTGTGCTTTTGCCTTTTCAAGTGCAACCGCTTTTCGCAGGTCTTTGTCTTTATATGTAGGCTGAGGAACGCTGTCAAATCCGAGGACATTGCCGTCACGCATACCGTCGGCAACCGTATACCTTGTGCCCTCAAGTTCATCGCCGAATACATCAGCTGTGGTGGAATCCTTTTTCTTGTTGATTTCAAGAATCGGAGTGCCCGAAAAACCTATGAAAATCGCGCGTGGGAATGTGTATTTTATAGATGAAAGCATACGGCCGAATACACTTCTGTGGCACTCGTCAACGATGAAAACAATACGCTTGTTATTAATTTTTTCAATATCATCATTGTTTATTCCGTCTTCTGCCTTGATACGGCTCATTTTCTGAATAGAGGTTACAATCAGAGTGTCGCCTACATTATCACTTTTCAGCTTGGAAATCAGCACTTCAGTATTTTCAGTTGACTGAACGTCATCTGTTTCATCGGCAAAACCTCTGTATTCACGCAGCGACTGCATTCCAAGTTCAATTCTGTCCATAAGGAAAACTACCTTGTCGGCATCCTTGGAATTTGCAATAAGCTGTGCGGATTTGAAACTTGTCATGGTCTTACCCGAACCGGTTGTGTGCCATACATAACCGCCGTAAATGCTTTTATCGTCCCACTTCATCTCACTGACACGACGGGAAATCTTACTTGCAGCATAATACTGATAGCTTCTCATAACTTTAAGTGTGTTGTCGGTCTGATCTGCAACCGTATAGAAACCTATCATCTCGTGCGCCATAGGAATTGACAAAAGCCGCTCGGCAATCATATTCCAATCATTAATCGGATTGTTATATTTATCTGCCCAATGAAAGCAGAAAGTTTTTCTGAACTTATCATCACTTCCTGGGTTGGCAAAATACATTCTTCGGGATTCATTGCAACAAACACCTGCACAAGTGAAAACAGCCCCGTAAACACACCTTCGTAGAGATATTTACGAATCTGATACTGTGCTTCACTGACAGGTACGTTGCTTTTTTTCAGTTCAACGTGAATGACAGGCATTCCGTTAATCAGCAGACAGAAATCGCCGCGGCGATTGGGATAAATGCTGTTCTTCGCCTTGAATTTCGGCTGCTGTGCAATCTGATAACGAGTTCTGCCTGCGGCTATTTCATTGCGGTCAAAGATTTTGAGCGATATCGTCTTCTTGAAATTGTGCGTGTCATTTTCGTTGTCACGGATAATCTGCACAGTTCCGCCATTAATAAATCCGTTTAGATTCAAAGGCGTGCGAAGCTTGGCTATCTGCCCCATAATCTGTGCCATTTCACCATCTGTCATCGGGAAATCGCCCAAACGGTCAATATCTCTGTTGTTTTCAAAGATGATTTTTGCCCAGTTATCAAGCAAATCTTTTTCGGTAGGATATTTTATTACGCCGTCTTTCCAGCCCTTTTCTTCCACAAGACATTTTATCAAGGCACTTTCAAACGCTGTCTCACTGTCAAATCCCATTAGTAGTCACTCCCTTATGCAGCATAATTACTGCTTTTCTTTTTTATTTTCTATCATGCGATCAATATTGTCGTATGCATCTTCAATTTAATCGATTTTCCTTACACAAACATCTTTTCAAGGCAAGATTTTTTGATATTTTTAAGTTTTTCAAGCTTACGCTGATGAAGGGTGATAAGGCGGTCGAGGTTTGCAAAAAAAGAACCTATCATCTTTTGCTCTAATAAAGTCGGAACCATAATTCCAAAATTCTTAATGTCATTTAAACTTAAATGCGGAACAGCGGTTTCCGTCTTATTCATGCTTATATATGTTAGAAAATCACGTTGAATTGTTTGATACATGAAGTCAGAATCAGCAATCTCATTGTTTATTCTTGCTCTGGTTACACGTTGCACCAATAATGCTGGTAAGTGTTTTTTCTTGATTATACCGTAGCTTTTTCCTATTAAAGCTCCGTCCATTTGAATTATTATATCGTTTTCTTTCAGCAAATAACTTTCTAATCCTTTTGAAGAAGTCCATTTCACACAAATATCATTTGATAAATCAATATAACCTCTTTTTACATTCATTCCTCGGATTAAGTTTATACCTGTTTCAGAAAAACAATCACTTTCAAATGGGTAGCCAGTTATCAAATCATTCTCGTCCCCAAACTCACGCTGTTCCCAAGCGTCAGCTAATAAGCACGGCTATAAAAACACTTAAAAATATATATTTAGGAGGAAACTATGAATAAACAGCAACTTGCAAACAAAATATGGGAGTAAGCAAATAAAATGCGCTCCAAAATTGAGGCGAATGAGTACAAGGACTATATTCTTGGCTTTATTTTTTATAAATTTCTTTCCGATAAGGAAGTTGAGTATCTGAAAAAGAATGACTGGGAAGATGCAGATCTGTCCGAACTCGTTGAGGAAGATACCGACATTGTCGAACAGTGCAAGAAGAATATAGGCTATTTTATTTCATATGAAAATCTTTTTTCAACTTGGCTGAAAAAAGGCAAAGATTTCGATGTTTCCAACATTACAGATGCATTATCGGCGTTTGACCGTCTGATTGACAGCACTCACAGAAAAGTTTTTGACAAGATTTTTGATACTTTGCAGACCGGACTTTCTAAACTAGGTGAGACAAGCGGTGCAAGAACAAAGGCAATCAGTGACTTGCTTGGACTGATAAAGGATATCCCGATGGATGAAAGACAGGGATATGACGTGCTTGGTTTCATCTATGAGTATCTGATTTCCAATTTTGCAGCGAACGCAGGAAAAAAGGCAGGCGAATTCTATACTCCGCACGAGGTGTCGCTGCTTATGTCCGAAATCGTTGCAAATCACCTTAAAAGCAAGGAAAATATTGCTATATATGACCCAACCTCCGGTTCAGGCTCACTCCTTATAAATATTGGACGCAGTGCCGCAAAATATATGGATAGCGAGCAGGTTCAGTATTATGCGCAGGAGTTGAAAGAGAATACATACAACTTGACAAGAATGAATCTCGTAATGCGCGGAATTACACCGGCAAACATCTTTACAAGAAATGCGGACACCCTTGAAGATGACTGGCCGATTGATTTGGACAGCTATCCGCCTGTACTGCGTGTTGACGCCGTTGTTTCAAATCCGCCATACTCTCAGCCGTGGAATCCCGAAGGAAAGGACTCCGATCCTAGATATAGTGAATACGGTCTTGCACCAAAGAGCAAGGCAGACTATGCGTTTTTACTGCATGATTTGTATCATATCAAACCCGATGGAATTATGACAATTGTTCTGCCACATGGCGTTCTGTTCCGTGGCGGTGAGTAAGGTGAAATCCGTAAGAACCTTATCGAGAAGAACCAGATCGACACAATTATCGGACTCCCTGCAAATATATTCTTTGGAACGGGTATACCGACAATCATTATGGTTCTGAAGCAACAGCGTGGCGACTGCAACGACGTTCTGATTATTGACGCATCAAAAGGCTTTGAAAAGATTGGAAAGAACAACAAACTGCGTTCATCTGATATTAAGCGTATTGTTGATACCGTAAGTGCACGCAAGAATGTGGACAAGTTTTCAAGGACTGTCAGCCGTGAAGAAATCAGAAAAAATGATTATAACCTGAACATCCCACGTTATGTGGATTCTTCCGAGAATGCTGAAAGCTGGGATATTTATGCGTCTATGTTCGGTGGAATTCCTGCCAAAGAGCTTGATGGACTTTCGACTTATTGGAATGCTTTTCCGAACCTGAGAAGTGCGCTGTTTGGTGATAACGGTGCGGAGTATGTCCACTTTTCTGTAGAGGACATAAAAAAGGCTGTACACGAACATTCCGATGTAACCGGCTTTGCAAGCTTGTTTGAAACAGCTTTTGCAGATCTTGATACTTATCTTTATGATGAACTGATCGGCTGTGACCAGACCGCAATTAACACATCTAAGGAAGAAAGCACTCTTTCTGACAATATTTTTGCAAGACTTGCTGACATTCCTCTAGTGGACGTTTATGAGGCTTACCAGATACTTGATAACGAGTGGAGCAGAATCGCAATTGACCTTGAAATCATTCAGACAGAGGGATTTGGTGCTGCAAGACAGGTCGATCCCAATATGGTTATCAAGAGGAAAGACAATAAAGAAATCGAAGTTCAGGAAGGCTGGATAGGACACGTTATTCCGTTCGGTCTTGTTCAGTCTGCGTATTTTTTCGATGAACTTTCAAAGCTGAATGAATATGAAACAAGGCTCTCCAAAATTGCATCCGAATATGAGAAACTGCTTGACGGACTTAGCGAAGAGGACAAGTCAAGGGCTTTCGTAAATGATGACAAAACTGCTTTTGTTGCGGCGGAGGTTAAAAAGTCAATAAAGGTGAGAGATGTTGAAGACGAGATCATTGCTGTACTCAAGAAATATACCGATCTTGCCAAAGAGGAAAAGACTTTGAAAAAGCAAATCAAGGAAGACAATGCGGCTTTGATTATAAAAACAAAGGCGGCGATCGAACAGCTGACCGACGAGCAGATCAGAGAATTCCTGAAAGCAAAATGGATCACCCCTGTTGTGACCGAGCTTTTTAAGCTACCCGTTAATATTGTAAACGAGTTGATTTCAAAGCTTGAGGTGCTTTCCAAGAAATATGAAACCACTTTTGAAGAGGTTGACGAAGAAATCAAAGAGACCGAAAAATCACTTTGTACAATGATTGACGATTTAGTCGGCAACGATTTTGATATGCAAGGTCTGGCAGAACTGAAAAAACTGCTGGGAGGTGTGTAAAATGACGAAAAAATCGAACGTTCCAGCAATAAGATTCAAGGATTTCACTGATACTTGGGAACAGCGTAAGTTCTCGGAATTGACTGAAATTAGGTCTGCTTCAAGAGTTCATAAAGAAGAATGGCAGTCAAGCGGAGTACCATTTTATAGGTCAAGTGATGTTATGGCTGCATTAAATGGAACAGAAAATGAAAAGGCATTTATCTCAGAAGAACTATATGAAAAACTGTCAGCCGTATCCGGTAAATTAGAAAAGGGAGATATACTTGTAACTGGCGGTGGTTCTGTTGGAAAGCCTTATATAGTGCCAAATAACGAGCCTTTATATACAAAAGATGCTGACTTATTATGGGTAAAAAACAATGAGAAATTAGTTCCGTATTTTATTTATACGTTCTTCTTTTCACCTGCTTTTTCAGATTATCTTAATAGTGTCTCTCATGTTGGAACAATCGCACATTATACAATTACTCAACTTGAAGAAACTCCGATAACGCTCCCTTGTGTATCAGAGCAACAGAAAATCGGAGACTATTTCCGCAACATCGACTCCCTTATCACCCTTCATCAGCGTAAGCTTGAAAAAGTCATTTTTGCATTCATTTCATTGTAGCATACTTTTCATATTTTTTCAATATATGTTTACATTTTTTAACGTAAATGTAACACACACCTGCCTTTAACAGTGGCTAAAACGCCAGTTGAACAGTAAAATGATTCTAATTTATCACTTCTCCCCAAATCCACCACTCAATTTTCATCACATCTGCCACTACCATTCCACGAATAATTGTGATATACCGTACTTCCAAACCAATCACGGAGGTATCAAAAATGAACTATATAAAAGACCTTTACTACGGCAATTTAGGCTTTTCGACGCAAAAATTCGGGACAATTCGCAGTATGCCAAGCTGATGAAAACCGAGGCTGATCTGTATGACCAGATAATCAAAATTCTCGGAGATGAAAACGGTGAACTGCTCAAAAAGATATGTGACACCCAGTTTTAGCTTAACGATGTAATGTCCGTGGATAACTACTCAGCCGGATTCCGTGACGGCGAAAAGCTGATGATTGACGTGCTCCTCGGCAAGAATGAAAATCTGAGTAAGGTGTAGCTCTCCGTCAAAATCTGCCGTACAAAGCTTACATTCTCGCAAGTGCCGTAAAACCCGCACTTTATGAGTAATACCACGCCTCAAAAAAAGCATACAATAGCGTACAAGCGTACTACAGCCACTCCGTTGTAATATGCTTGTTTGTTTTGTGTTATGCAAATGTAATGCGAGCCGAAACCTCGCAAAACGCTGAGAATACTGGGCAAATAGCTCTTTGTAATGCGGTAATACGGAGCAAAAATGGAGTACGCATACTACCTGAATTCCCATTCTGGAAACTCGATAGAACATAGGTCAGTCAATATACTCTTTCAACTTTTTCAGAGCCGACTTAACGCCCTTTTCCACCGTGCCGGCGTTAACGCAGAACTCCTCCCCAATTTGTTCAAAGGTCTGCGGAGCGCACCCGATGCCAAAATACATTCGGATATATTCCGCTTGCCGATGACTTAGAATGTCGTCCAGACTGTCCGCCAACAGCATGGCAAAAGCCTGATTTTCCTGCTCCAGCATTAGATCTTCGGGATTCAGACAATCGGACCTAAGCTTATCTTCAAGCTTGTCATCCTGCATACCCTCACCACTTTCAAGCATTGATTGGTACTCATCAATGCTTGTTTTCTCTTTTGTGCTTAAAATCAGCAACTCCTCGGATTTGTCCGCTGATATTTTGAGTATTTGACTTACGATTTCAATAAGTTCGGATGTGTTGCTTTCGGCATTGGCTGAAACGATTTTCCTCACCTTTCCTATCTGCTTGTTCAAATAAGGCGAAATACTCACCGTATCGAGAATAAAGCGGAGTTCTTCGAGCATTTTCAACTTAACACCCTTACAGGCATATGTCCAAAAAGGCACACCGCTGTTCTCGTCAAAGGTCTTCGACTGCTCAATCAGTGAAATGTAGCCGACCTTCTGCAAGTCCTCAAAAGCCTCAAATGCAAGATTGTATGATTTTGCAAGAGAATGTGCAAGTGCGTATACGTTGCGGTAATTATCCTGAATCAGCTGTTCATTTGTGTTCTTGGTCATTGTTCTTCCCCGATATTTAATGTCTTGTAAAGCGTGTGCTTTTCAAAAAGCTCTTCGAGCGTTTTGTACGTTATCAGATTTCCATTCTCGTCACTTTTGCCCCGAATTGCCTTGTCACGCATGGTTTCAAGGTAGTGCAGAATTTTGTCGTAATCCGCATCCGAAATACTTCCTCGGAATTTCTGCTGATAATATTTGTTCCTCGCCTTGTGGTAGGTCTGGATAATCGGATTGTTCTCAGCCTTTTCCTTGTGCTTGTTTTTCGCGCCAGTCTGACGGCAGGTTCTGTTGGGATTTTCGGGAGACTTTTCATTGCAGTAAAACGTCTTGTAGCTGTCAGTCGCAAGGAAAAAACGTCCGCAGTGGTGACAGCGAAAAGGCGCTCTGCCGTGCTGCATTCCTCTGAAAAAATCGTATTGAATAACGCTTTGCGCATTATGAAATTCGCAGGTATCAACCACCCATGTCTTGTCTTTATCATCGGGATCAATCATTCCCGAAACGCCGATATTTACGTCCATGGTTTCACGAACTCTTGCCTTTTCATAGTACGGCACGCTCGCCATCAGCTCACTCGAAAGTGTGGAATATTCGTTAAACGCACCCCACGCAATCGCATAGTTGCTTTCGTCACGTTTCTTAAGCCGTGTAAAATATTCATCTGACATTTCGGCTATGCAGCAGGCGATTATGTAAAGCCCAATCCCGTACCCCGAAAACAACTTTTTGTACCTCTCATACTCCGCAAACTCCTCCGACGTCATATCATACAGCCTGCCGTAGAAAGCCTTGCTCTTCATTATTTCGGCACGCTGTTTTTCTTTTTTCAGGTCAATATTCACATAGCAGTACGGTGGTAAAGTCACCGCAATTTGTTCGATTTCGATTATGCGGTCAACAAATTCCGTCATAGTCTGCTCGTTTTTCATCGCCATATTATTATCTGCAAACCCCGCAAAAGAGACGGTTAAGTCATAAATCTTTTTCATATCCTCAGCTTTCATATTCAGCAGAGCCGTTGTGATTTCGCCAACCTTCAAAGCTATTTTTGTTGTGAAAATTCTATTCTTGTGAATAAGAAAATAGAAATTAAAAAAGCTGTCGTCGGGCATATCGTAATTCGGATTGTTTGAAATTGCATTGTTCATGTCAAGTACCCCTCAAAAGTGTATCTATAGGTCAGCTCTAAAATCCTATGCCGCAGATGTGCGGTGGAGGTTTTTAGCGGTGACCTGTATTTATTATATCACACTTTTTCAGATTTGTGGTAACTTTTATTGTACAATTGATATAAGCATTTGAAACCATGTAGTGAATGGATTTTTTGCCTGTAATGCGATTTGATAAATTAGAAAAAATTCGCCTAATTAATATACAGAGCGAATGATTGACGGAATCTTGAAAATTGAATAATCGGTAACCGAATACGTTATTTCTGACGGAGGGGTGATGAACTGTTCCAGCTGCTGAAGATGTACGCCATGACTTTTGTATTTCAAAACGAGCGACAAATACAATCTTCAACCTGCATCTAGCAACTGCAGTTGGCGATGAAAATCAGAAACGGATACTTACGTTTCAGCTTGCTGACATTGCACGTTCTCGAGCGTGATACCAACCGTCGCAAGCAATAGGAACGCTGCTCTATGAGCCTGATAAGCTGTCGGGCGTTCGGCTAATGTTTGAAAGCGCAGGACACACCACAACAACTACATAAATTAAAAAAGGAGTGATGCCAATGTCAGAAATCATGACAGAAGGAAAAAAAGCAAAACTGATTGATGAAACAGTCTACAATTATCCCTACGTTGTTAAAAGCAATTGCCTTTATGAAATGGTTCAGGTGAAAGATCAGGTCGTTCCAATGAAACTTGCAGACTTTGTTCCCACACTTATTTCGGAAATCACCAGAGATGACGGCACAGAGCAAAAGAAAATGTTCAAGGTCGGTGCGGTTCACAAGTCGGGAATTAAACTGTCGGAGCAGATTGTTTCCGCAGACGAAATGCAAAACATGAAATGGCTCTTAAACCGCTGGGGTGCATTGGGTGCTGCACAGCCTAAGCAAAACGTGCTAAGTAAAATCTGCCACGCAATTATGTTAACGAAAGGTGAGGTGAAATTTGAAACTATGTATCTCCAAACTGGTTGGAAGAAGATAAACGGTGAGTATGTGTTCCTGATGCCGACGCAGAACAGTCCGTTTACCGTTGAACTGCAGGGCAAGCTGAAAAACTATTCTTTCACTGAAAAGGGTTCGCAGGAGGACTTGATTTACTTGTCTGCAATGCTTGAAAACAGTTTTGCACCGCAGTGTGTTATGCTACCGCTGCTGGCGGTAACGTTTCTGTGTCCGCTTAATCACTTTCTGAAAAGTGCAGGCTGTGAGCCAAAGTTTGTGACTGCGCTGATTGGTAAGACGGGTAGTCGTAAATCCACACTTGCAGCGCTGTTCCTTTCGTTCTTCGGAAAGTTTTCAGCAAGCGACCTACCGATGTCATTCCACGACACAGCGAATAGCATTTTGAGCAACATATACTATTTAAAAGACGTGTTGACTTGCATTGACGATTTTCATCCGAGCGGAATGTTTCACGAACAGGAGATGAAAAGCATTGCGCAGAATATTTCGCGATACTACGGTGATAGAATTGGTCGTGCGCGACTAAATTCAAAAGCGGAGTTACAATCTTCAAAACCGCCTACAGGCAATGCAATTATCACAGCGGAGTACACTCCTGAAATTTCCGTGTCGGGTTCGGCGAGATACTTCAATATTGAACTTAATGAAAACGATGTTCAGCTTGATGACCTGTCAGAATATCAGCAGTTAGCAAATGACGGAGTGCTGTGTGGGATTATGCAAAGCTACATTGAGTGGATTAAAAATGTGTATCTTGATGATGAAAGTGCTTTTGTAAAAACACTCGAAGATGTGTTTTTGAAATACCGCAAGTTTTATCTGGACAGGCTGTGTGCAAACAGAATTAAGTTTCACAACCGCACACCCGACATGCTTGCACACTTGAAAATCGGGTTTGCATTTCTGCTTGTGTTTCTTAAATCGAAAAATCAAATCAACAAGTCGGAGCTTGATAAATTTGAAAAGGTGTTCGACGAGATCGTTTTGAAAGCTGTGTCTGCAAACGCAGAAATCATCGAGCTTGAAAATCCGACCACTCGCTTCTGTGAGAAGCTGAAAAGTCTGCTGGACAGCGGCAGGTGCTATGTAGAAACAAAAGGGCTTGACTCCACGCCCCGTCAGAGAAACTGCATCGGCTTGCAGGACGATGAGCACTACTACCTGTTCGCAGACACAACACACTCCGAGGTGCGAAAGCTGTGCGCCGA
>OCHO01001652.1_pt1 | contig 13334 bp, 10 predicted proteins | sample 1538441 | NCBI WGS metagenome assembly OCHO01 (sample SAMN04571691, study PRJEB22368) | human gut metagenome | biome: human gut; material: stool | host: Homo sapiens | place: Luxembourg | collected 2012-06-29
CAGGTTGTTTCTTGGTATGATAACGAGAACAGCTACACATCTCAGATGGTTCGTACAATCAAGTACTTCTCAGAGTTAGCTTAATTCTTGTACCCACAAGAACAGTATATCTCAAGACTACTCAAGGGGCGCGGTCTTAATTGAACCGCGCCTCTTTTTTAAAGCATGGCTATTTCTTTTGAATATCTGTGAATTGTAGAATTAATTATATTTTTTAATATGTACAATATGGCGTGGCCACATGGCTTATGCCTTGAAATAAGGGAGGACATATTATGTCATTAAACAAGAAATCAATTGATGATATCAACGTAAAAGGCAAGAGAGTTCTCGTTAGATGTGACTTCAACGTGCCACTTAAGGACGGAAAAATCACAGATGAGAACCGTATCAACGGAGCTCTTCCAACAATCCAGAAATTAATCAAGGACGGTGGAAAGGTTATCCTTTGCTCACACCTTGGAAAAGTTAAAAACGGACCAAACGAGGGTGAGTCACTTGCTCCTGTAGCTGCAGCTCTTGAGGCTAAGCTTGGACAGAAGGTTACATTTGTAGCTGACTACAACGTAACAGGAGAGGCTGCAACAAAGGCTGTTTCAGAGATGAAAGAGGGAGATGTAGTTCTTCTTCAGAATACACGTTTCAGAGGCAAAGAGGAGACAAAGCCACAGGAAGCCGGAGATGCATTCGCAAAAGAGCTTGCTGACCTTGCTGATGTATATGTATGTGACGCTTTCGGTTCTGCTCACAGAGCACATGCTTCTGTAGCAGGTGTTACAAAGTTCATCACAGCTAAGGGTGGAGAGAATGTTGTTGGATACCTTATGCAGAAGGAAATTGACTTCCTTGGCAAGGCAGTAGAGAATCCTGTACGTCCTTTCGTAGCTATTCTTGGCGGAGCTAAAGTAGCTGACAAGCTCAATGTTATCGACAACCTCCTCGAGAAGGCTGATACACTTATCATCGGTGGTGGAATGGCATACACATTCCTTAAAGCCCAGGGCTATGAGATTGGTATCTCAATGCTTGATGAGACAAAGATTGATTACTGTAAAGAGATGCTTGCAAAAGCAGAGAAACTTGGAAAGAAGATTCTTCTTCCTGTTGATGCAGTTACAATCAAGGATTTCCCAAATCCAATTGATGCTCCTGTAGAGACAGAGACATATGATTATGACAAGATGCCTGCAGACCGTGAGGGCTGTGATATCGGACCTAAGACACGTGAGCTTTTCGCTGACGCTGTTGCATCAGCTAAGACTGTTGTATGGAACGGACCAATGGGTGTATTTGAGAACCCAACACTTGCAGCAGGTACACTTGCAGTAGCAGAGGCACTTGCTAAATCAGATGCTATCACAATCATCGGTGGTGGAGATTCAGCTGCAGCAGTTAACCAGATGGGACTTGGCGACAAGATGAGCCACATCTCAACAGGTGGCGGTGCTTCCCTTGAGTTCCTTGAGGGTAAGGAGCTTCCTGGCGTAGCTTGTGCTGATGATAAATAAGCCGAAAGCAGCTTAATGAAATCGAGCCGCAGGCAAAAAATATTTGTATACAAATACAAGGAGATATAAAATGGCAAGAAAGAAAATTGTAGCCGGCAACTGGAAGATGAACATGACTCCAAGCCAGGCTGTTAAATTAGTAGAAGAGTTAAAACCACTCGTAGTTTCAGATGATGTTGAAGTTGTTTACTGTGTACCTGCAATCGACATCGTACCTGTTGTAGAAGCATTAAAGGGTACAAATGTTGCTGTTGGAGCAGAGAATATGTACTTCGAGGAGAAGGGTGCTTACACAGGAGAAATCTCAGCAGAGATGCTTCTTGATGCAGGCGTTAAGTATGTTATCATCGGACATTCAGAGAGAAGAGATTACTTCAAAGAGGATGACGCACTTCTCAACAAGAAGGTAAAGAAGGCTATCGAGGCTGGACTTACACCAATCCTTTGCTGTGGTGAGACACTTGAGCAGAGAGAGAGCGGTGTTACACTTGACTGGATCAGACTTCAGATTAAGTCAGATCTCGCAGGTGTTGCTGCATCAGATGTTGCTAACATGGTTATCGCTTACGAGCCAATCTGGGCAATCGGAACAGGAAAGACAGCTACTTCTGATCAGGCTCAGGAGGTCTGCGGTGCAATCCGTGAGTGCGTAGCTGAGATCTATGATCAGGCTACAGCAGATTCAGTTCGTATCCAGTACGGCGGATCTGTAAATGCAGGAAATGCAGCAGAGCTTTTTGCAAAGCCTGACATCGACGGTGGATTAGTTGGTGGCGCTTCACTCAAGGCTGATTTTGGAAAGATCGTAAACTACAAGTAATTATTAAATCATAATTTAATATTTGATTTGACAATCACAATAACTAAATGTCACTAAATTCACCAGCTTAGCTGCATTTAGTGGCATTTATTATGTAATGAAATTTTTTGCGGGCTTGCATATGTCACTGTAATAGAGCATTTTCAAGCCTCATATGAAGAATAGAGGAAATATAAATGAGTAAGAAACCGGTAGTATTAATGGTACTTGATGGTTACGGCTTAAGTGACCACAAAGAGGGAAATGCCATAGCTATGGCAAATACCCCTGTTATGGATAAATTGATGGCAGAGTGTCCTTTTGTAAAGGGCGCAGCTTCAGGTCTTGCAGTTGGACTTCCTGACGGACAGATGGGAAACTCTGAGGTAGGACATATGAATATCGGCGCAGGCCGTATCATATATCAGGATCTTACAAGAATCACAAAGGCAATTGCTGATGGTGATTTCTTCAAGAACAAGGTATTACTTTCTGCAATCGAAAACTGCAAGAAGAATGACTCCGATCTGCATCTTTGGGGACTTCTTTCAGATGGTGGAGTTCACAGCCATATCGAGCATCTTTACGGACTTCTTGAGCTTTGCAAGAAAGAGAATTTTGACAGAGTATATGTACACGCATTCCTTGATGGTCGTGATACACCTCCTGCATCAGGCAAGGACTACATCGAGCAGCTTCTCGCCAAGATGAAGGAAATCGGTGTAGGAAAGATTGCATCTCTTTCAGGACGTTACTATGCAATGGACAGAGATAACAACTGGGATCGTGTGCAGAAGGCTTATGATTCACTCACTAAGGGTGAAGGCGTAAAAGCTACATGCCCTGTAAAGGCTATGGAGGAGTCATACGCAAATGACGTTACAGATGAGTTCGTGCTTCCTACAGTTATCACAAACGAGGATGGCACACCGGTATCTGTTGTAAAGGACAATGATTCTGTTATCTTCTTCAATTTCCGTCCTGACCGTGCTCGTGAGATGACAAGAGCATTTTGCGATGATAAGTTTACCGGCTTTGAGCGCCCATTCCTTAAGACAACATTTGTATGCTTCAAGGATTATGACGAGTCAATTCCTAACAAGCTTATCGCTTTTGAGAAGGAAGAAATCCAGAATACATTTGGTGAGTATCTTGCAGCAAATGGCAAGAAACAGCTTCGTCTCGCAGAGACAGAGAAGTATGCACACGTAACCTTTTTCTTTAATGGTGGAGTAGAGGAGCCGAATATCGATGAGGCGCGTCTTCTTGTAAACAGTCCTAAGGACGTTGCAACATATGACTTAAAGCCTGAGATGAGCGCTCCTGAGGTTGGAATGGATCTTGTTGAGGCTATCAAGTCAGATAAGTATGATGTTATTATCATCAACTTTGCTAACCCTGACATGGTTGGACATACAGGTGTGATTCCGGCTGCTGTAAAGGCTGTTGAGAGAGTTGATTCACTCGTAGGTGATGCAGTGCAGGCAATCAAGGATGTGGATGGAGTATTATTCATCTGTGCTGACCACGGAAACGCAGAGAAGATGATTGATTATGAGACAGGAAAACCTCATACAGCTCATACAACCAATCCTGTTCCTTTCATTCTTGTAAACGCTGACCCTTCTTACAAGCTTCGTGAGGGCGGATGTCTTGCAGATATCGCTCCAACACTGCTTGAGATTATGGGACTTCCACAGCCAAAAGAGATGACAGGAAAGTCACTTATCGTTAAATAAAATTTGTATTATATAAGCTCCGGCGCAGACAAAGGGTTTGAACCGGAGCTTTTGTTTTGATATATTAAAGATGTAATAATAAACATAAGGAATACTTATAAGTGACATAAAATTATTTAAAAAAACTTATAATATACGTTGACTTTACAAATTGAGCTGGTATATAATTTAAAGGTAGCATTTGATTTGTAAAATAAATTACACATAAGATGGAGGACAATCATGCAGGAATTTAAACCATTCAAAGAAGGAAAAGTAAGAGAAGTATATGATAACGGGGACAGTCTTATTATGGTCGCAACAGATCGTATTTCCGCTTTTGACCATATTTTAAAGAATAAAATTACAGACAAGGGAGCCATCCTCACACAGATGTCTAAGTTCTGGTTTGAATTCACAAAGGATGTCGTTCCTAACCATATGATTTCAGTAGACGCAAAGGATATGCCGGAGTTCTTCAGTCAGGACAGATTCAACGGAAACAGCATGCTCTGCAAGAAGCTTGAGATGCTTCCAATCGAGTGTATAGTTCGTGGATATATCACAGGAAGCGGCTGGGTAAGCTACCAGGAGAACGGTACAGTCTGCGGAATCAGACTTCCGGAGGGACTTGTTGAGTCTGATAAGCTCCCTGAGCCTATTTATACACCATCTACCAAGGCTGATCTTGGAGATCATGATGAGAATATCTCATTCGAAAAATCAGTAGAAGTATTAGAGAAGATTTATCCTGAGAAGGGCAGAGAGTACGCAGAGAAGATTCGCGATTATACAATTGCTCTCTACAAGAAATGTGCAGAGTATGCTCTTACAAAGGGCATCATCATCGCAGATACCAAGTTTGAGTTTGGCTTAAATGAGCAGGGTGAGGTAGTGCTTGCCGATGAGATGCTCACACCTGACAGCTCACGCTTCTGGCCACTTGATGGATATAAGCCTGGACAGGGACAGCCTTCATTTGACAAGCAGTATGTAAGAGACTGGCTCAAGGCAAATCCGGACAATGACCTTCTTTTACCTGATGAGGTTGTTGTGAAGACTGTAGAGAAATATAAAGAGGCATTTGAGCTTCTTACAGGAAGCAAATTCAGCCGCTAATATATTATTTATTCCGCGTTACTATTTCGCAATTATAAACGGAGATATTATGAACCAGGACAATAACATAAATCAGTATATAAATACTTGTATAGATACAAAAAGTCATACCGGTACAAAATTAAAAAGGTGTTCTGATATTGACGAGCATAACCATGTATTTGATGAGCTTCATGAGGAGTGTGGTGTGTTCGGCATGTATGATTTTGATGGAGGAGATGTCTCATCCACTATCTATTATGGTCTTTTTGCACTTCAGCACAGAGGACAGGAAAGCTGTGGTATTGCAGTGAGTGATACACACGGACCAAAGGGAAAGGTGACAACACACAAGGGTATGGGCCTTGTAAATGAGGTATTTACTCCTGATATCTTAGAGCCTATGAAGGGCGATATCGGAGTGGGACATGTGCGCTATTCAACAGCAGGCTCATCAACACGTGAGAATGCACAGCCGCTCGTATTAAATTATGTCAAGGGCACACTTGCCATGGCACACAACGGAAACCTCATAAATGCAAAGGAGCTTCGCAAGGAGCTTGAGTATACAGGAGCTATTTTCCAGACCACAATCGATTCTGAGGTTATAGCTTATCATATCGCCAGAGAGCGTCTTAACTCAAAAACAGCGGAGGAGGCGGTCAGACGTGCCTGCCAGAAGCTTAAGGGAGCCTACGCGCTTGTTGTCGAGAGCCCGAGAAAGCTTATTGCAGCCAGAGATCCATTTGGTTTTAAGCCTCTTTGCATAGGAAAGAGAGACAATGCATATATCGTTACATCTGAGACCTGTGCGCTTGATACAATCGGTGCAGAGTTTGTCAGGGATGTAGAGCCGGGAGAGGTTATCACCATCACTCCTGAAAAGGGCATTGAGTCTGATATGACTATGGCACTTGCCCCTGAAAAACAGGCCAGATGCGTGTTTGAATACATTTATTTCGCAAGACCTGACAGCCATATTGACGGAGTAAGCGTGTATGGCAGCCGTATCAAGGCTGGCAGATTCCTTGCAATGGATTCACCGGTTGAGGCTGATATCGTGACAGGAGTACCGGAATCAGGAAATGCCGCTGCTCTTGGTTATTCACTTGAGTCGGGCATTCCATATGGCACAGCATTTGTCAAGAATGGTTATGTCGGCAGGACATTTATCAAACCTAAGCAGTCAAGCCGTGAATCAAGTGTGCAGATAAAGCTCAATGTATTAAAGGAGGCTGTTAAAGGCAAGAGAGTTGTTATGATTGATGATTCAATTGTGCGAGGAACAACCTCAGACAGAATAGTGCGTATGTTAAGAGAGGCGGGTGCCACAGAGGTGCATGTGCGCATCAGTTCACCGCCATTCTTATGGCCTTGCTATTTTGGTACAGATATTCCTGCAAGAGAGCAGCTTATCGCTTACAACAGGACTATTGAGGATATCAGACAGATTATAGGTGCAGATTCTTTAGGCTACCTTGGAATTGACAGACTTCATGAGATGGTAGAGGGACTGCCAATCTGCATGGGCTGTTTCACAGGAAAATATCCGATGGAGCCACCGAAGGATGATATCAGAGGCGAGTATTTTGATAAAGAAATAGACCTCGAGAGAAAAATGCTTAATCGCTAATAAAGGAGAGAATATGAGTACAGACAGATACACAAGTCCTCTTTCTGAGCGCTATGCCAGCAAAGAGATGCAGTATATTTTTTCGCAGGATATGAAATTTACCACTTGGAGAAAGCTCTGGATTGCTCTTGCAGAGACTGAGATGGAGCTTGGGCTTTCACAGGATGGCAAGCCGGTTATCACACAGGAACAGATTGATGAATTAAAGGCACATGTGGATGACATCAATTATGACGTGGCAAAGGAGCGTGAGAAGCTTGTGCGTCACGATGTAATGAGCCATGTCTATGCATATGGACAGCAGTGCCCTAAGGCAGCAGGAATTATACATCTTGGAGCAACCTCATGCTATGTAGGTGACAATACAGATATCATCATCATGAATGAAGCATTAAAGCTTGTTCACAAAAAGCTTATAAGTGTTATTGCAGAGCTTGCAAACTTTGCTGATAAGTATAAGAATCAGCCAACTCTTGCATTTACACATTTCCAGCCGGCACAGCCGACAACAGTTGGAAAGCGTGCCACACTGTGGCTGAATGAGTTTATGCTGGATCTCGAGGATTTAGAGTATGTGCAGGGCACATTAAAGCTCCTTGGCTCAAAGGGCACTACAGGAACACAGGCCAGCTTCCTTGAGCTCTTTAACGGAGACAATGAGACAATAGACAAGATAGATCCAATGATCGCAAAGAAGATGGGCTTTAAGGATTGTTATCCGGTGTCTGGCCAGACATATTCCCGTAAGGTAGATACAAGAGTAGTAAATGTGCTCGCAGGCATCGCTGCATCAGCTACAAAGATGTCAAACGACATCAGACTGCTCCAGCATCTTAAGGAAGTAGAGGAGCCGTTTGAGAAGAATCAGATAGGCTCATCAGCCATGGCATATAAGAGAAATCCTATGAGAAGTGAGAGAATAGCATCTCTTTCAAGATATGTTCTTGCAGATGTAATGAATCCTGCAATTACCTCGGCTACACAGTGGTTTGAGAGAACACTTGACGATTCAGCAAACAAGCGTCTTTCAATACCTGAGGGCTTCCTTGCAATAGACGGAATACTTGACCTCTGCCTCAATGTGGTGGATGGACTGGTAGTATATCCAAAGGTTATTGAAAAGCACTTTATGGCAGAGATACCATTCATGGCAACAGAGAACATCATGATGGATGCTGTAAAGAACGGTGGAAATCGTCAGGAGCTCCATGAGAAGATCAGACAGCTCTCAATGCAGGCAGGAAAGACAGTAAAGGAAGAGGGAAAAGAAAATAACCTCGTAGACTTAATCGCTGCAGATCCTGCATTCGGATTGACAAAAGCTGATATCGAAAAGAACCTTAAGCCTGAGCTTTATGTGGGACGTGCACCTCGTCAGGTAGATGTATATCTGCGTGATGTAGTTAATCCGGTGCTTGAAGCGCATAAGGATGAGAGTGGAGTAAAGGCAGAGATTAACGTATAATATCGAAAGTATAGATAACGGTAATTTGCTTGTGTTAACATATTTATCTAAATGAAAAGCCCTGGCATATAAATCTGTTTCAAGGTTTATATGCCGGGGTTTTATATATCCGTCAAGTATCATTTTCCTCGAAAGCTGTATATCTCATCCCATACCTTTTCGCATGCACTAAGCAAAAGGCATGATAATATCATAATGTATTTTCTTGTAAAATAAAATGGAAAAATGTATAATATTAAAAAATGGTTTAGATTATCAAAAGAAGAGAGCAAAAAAGGAAGGATACTAGTGATGAAAAATTTTTTTAATGAATTCAAAAAGTTTATCAGCAGAGGGAATGTCATGGATATGGCAGTTGGTATCATCATAGGTGGTGCATTTACCAGCATAGTCACATCCTTGGTCAATGACATTATAAACCCTATACTTGGAGTGTTTGGCGGCATGAATTTTGACCAGCTTTCGGTAAAGCTCTTTGGAGAAGCTACATTGTATTATGGAAAGTTTCTTACCGCAGTAGTCAATTTTCTTATCATGGCACTTATCGTATTCTGCATTGTAAAGGCTATGAATGTGGCAGGAGAGAGATTTGGACGCAAAGAGGAAAAAGAACTTGACACAAAGGAGTGTCCATACTGCAAGAGCAAGATTGCCATTGCGGCAACAAGATGCCCAAATTGTACATCAATGATTGGGACAGCAGATGAAAGTGAAAAATAGCGATACATTTATTGCGTGAAACTAATAAAATCCATTGCATAAAGTATGAAAATCTGTTACATACAGTATAAAACTCTTGACTGTGCAATAAAAACGTAGTATATTAGTTCTGTTATTTAGAATTGAAATTAGGAGGTCTTATCGTGGCAACTTTAAAAATTGTTTTATCGGTATTATTTATAATCGTCAGTTTAGTAATTACTATAGTTATTCTTTTCCAGGAGGGTAAGTCAGCAGGACTTGGCACTATTGCCGGAGTTGCTGATACATATTGGGGCAAGAACAAGGGACGTTCAAAGGAAGGACGTCTGGTTAAAGCGACCATTGTATGTGTTGTTCTTTTCTTTATTATTTCAATTGCTTTAAATATGGGAATATGGTAAATACTTAGACTGTCGAGAAATCGGCAGTCTTTTTTATCGCATCAACATCCAGATGATGAAATTCGAGGTTTTCGTTGCATGTTGATGTGATATAAAATCAACATTCATAGGATGAAAATGTCAATGGAGGAAATTTTATTTAAAGCCTGTGCATTTGAAATCAGATGGGGCAACGAAAAGGAGAGATAATGAGCAATATAGATAAATATGAAACACGAAAAAAGATGGTCTATGACTTCATGTGTGATGACATGTATGTTCCGATGAAAATCAAGGAACTTTGCATAGTACTCGGAGTAAAAAAAGAGGACAGACCACAGCTTGAACAGATTCTTTTGGATTTGCAGGCAGAGGGAAGGATAACACTCTCAAAGCGCGGGAAATACTCAAAGTCGGAAATTAAAAAGACAGTCGGCGTATTCACAGCGCATCAAAGGGGATTTGGCTTTGTCACTGTGGAGGGAGAGCCGGATGATATTTTTATCCCTGCAGAGTATGTAAATGGTGCGATGCACATGGACACTGTTGAGATTACAATCTCACCTGTCACAACAGGACGCCGCAAGGAGGGAAAGGTTGTTTCCGTCATAGAGCGAGGCATGAAGCAGGTAGTCTGCACCTATGAGGCAAGTGATAATTTTGGTTTTGCAGTGCCTGACAATACCAGATTTGGCACAGATATTTTTATACCAAAGGAACGCTCAAAGGGTGCTATGTCGGGCCATAAGGTAGTGGTTGAAATCACAAGCTATGGTAAAAAGGGCAAAAAGCCGGAGGGCAAGGTCGTTGAAATAATCGGACATATAGATGACCCGGGTACAGATATTCTTTCTATAGCAAAGGCTTATGATCTGCCTGTGGATTTTTCAGAGAAAATCATGCATCAGGTGCAGAATGTGGCAAAGGATGTGACACCTGCGGATATGGCGGGCAGGATGGATTTACGCGACTGGATGATGGTCACGATAGACGGAGAGGATGCAAAGGATCTTGATGATGCCGTGTCTTTATACATGGATGGCGACAATTATGTACTTGGAGTACACATAGCAGATGTGTCGAATTATGTGCAGGAGCACAGTGCCCTTGATGTGGAGGCACTTAAGAGAGGAACATCGGTTTATCTTGTAGACAGAGTAATTCCGATGCTTCCGAGAGAGCTTTCAAATGGCATATGCTCCTTGAATGAGGGATGTGACAGGCTGGCTCTTTCATGCATTATGACAATAAATAAAAAGGGTGAAGTCATCGATCATAAGATTGCAGAGACAGTCATAAAGACAAACCGCAGGATGACATACACAAATGTAAAAAAGATTCTTGCAGATAAGGATGCCGCTGTGATTGAAGAATATAAGGAGCTTGTGCCTATGTTTGAAAAAATGGCAGAGCTTGCAGCAATTCTACGCAAAAAGAGAATGAAACGAGGTTCTATAGACTTTGACTTTCCGGAGACTAAAGTCGTGCTTGATGAAGATGGTCATCCGATAGATATAAAGCCGTATGACAGAAATGTGGCAACAAAGCTCATTGAGGATTTTATGCTTATAGCAAATGAAACTGTGTCTGAGGATTATTTCTGGCAGGAAATACCTTTTGTATACAGAACACATGACAAGCCGGACTCAGAAAAAATCGCAAAGCTTTCCACATTTATCAATAATTTTGGCTATACGCTTCATATTGGAGCTGATGAGGTACACCCAAAGGAGCTTCAGAAGCTTTTGATGAAGGTGGATGGCACAGATGAAGAATCCCTGATAAGCAGACTGACACTGCGCTCTATGAAACAGGCACGATATACAACAGCATGTACAGGACATTTTGGACTGGCGGCAAATTATTATTGTCACTTTACATCACCAATCCGCAGATATCCTGATTTGCAGATACACCGTATCATCAAGGAAAATATCCGCGGCAGGATGAATGATAACCGTAGGGAGCACTATGAGTCTATACTCGATGCTGTTGCAAAGCAGGCAAGTGAGACCGAACGACGTGCAGAAGAGGCAGAGCGTGAAACAGTCAAGCTTAAAAAATGTGAATACATGTCAAATCATATTGGTGAATGCTTTGAAGGAGTTATATCTGGTGTCACGGAGTGGGGCTTTTTCGTGGAGCTTCCAAATACAGTTGAGGGACTTGTGCGCGTGACAGACCTGACAGATGATTTCTATGAGTTTTACGAGGATACCTATGAGCTAGCCGGTTCAGCCACCAATAAGAGATACAAGCTTGGACAAAAAATCAAGGTTGTTGTGGACAGTACTGACAAAATTATGCGTACAATTGATTTTAAACCGGCGGAATAATATGACAATAATGATGAAATTTTTTATGATATTAAAAATACTTATTTGATTATCTGTTATTTGTCGGTCGTTGTGCGATAGATTTATTGAAAAAGATGTCATAATATATTATATAGTGTAAATAAACAGAAATGTGAACAAGCGGTTTACAATAATTTGCGTTTTAGATATTGGCAATTGTAAAAAAATGTGTTAGTATTGTAAAGCAGTTTGAGGAAAGGAGATACCGACATGGCTAAGGAACCAAAGAAATTAATAGCCAACAACAAAAAGGTCTATCACGATTACTTTTTGCTTGAGAAATACGAAGCCGGTATTTCACTTGCAGGAACTGAGGTGAAGTCACTTCGAATGGGAAAGGGCAGCATAAAGGAGTCATTCATCCGTATTGAGAACGGTGAGATTATCCTGTATGGCATGCATATTACACCATATGAGAAGGGAAATATCTTCAACAAGGATCCACTCAGACCTAAAAAGCTTTTGCTCCACAAGAAGGAAATCGAGAAGCTTTCATCAAAGATGAAGGAAAAGGGTTTCACAATTGTGCCGGTGGAGGTATACTTTAAGGGGAGTCTGGTCAAGGTAGAGATAGCACTTGCAAAAGGCAAGAAGCTTTATGATAAGAGAGCAGACATAGCCAAGAAGGATCAAAAGCGAGAGGCGCAGAGAGATTTCAAAATCAGAAATCTTGGTTAGCAAAAAATGAATATGGGCTAGTAAAGGTTTCGACGGGGCCCACAAGGTCCGGTGGACCTTGGTTTTGGGCGGACCGAAGCGGAGCGGAGAACATGGAGCGTAGCTGCATGTACCCCGCAAAAAAATTGAATATGGGCTAGTAAAGGTTTCGACGGGGCCCACAAGGTCCGGTGGACCTTGGTTTTGGGCGGACCGAAGCGGAGCGGAGAACATGGAGCGTAGCTGCATGTACCCCGCAAAAAAAATTGAATATGGGCTAGTAAAGGTTTCGACGGGGTACATGCAGCTGGAGAAGCGAGTCGTATGGCGATGCGTTAAATGGCCAAATTAAAATTAAACGCTGAAGATAATTTAGCATACGCTGCCTAATGGCAGCAGTCTGACCTAGAGCACTCACACTTTAGGACCCAGGCTTCGACTATGTGAGAAACGACGTTGGCAAAGCTTTGAGCCATCGGGCGTATCATGAAGCTACTGAAACCACAAGGTTGTTTGTTATCGTGTGGCAGAGGGAATGTTAAATAATAAACTACACTCGTAGAAGGACAGGGAATTGTATTTCGGACACGGGTTCGACTCCCGTCTAGTCCACTAAAAGGCGGTTTGTGATAAAACCGCCTTTTTCTTGCCTGATTTCCTACAGCAGAAAGTGCGGTTAATAAATCATTTAAGGAGTCAGTAAAACTGTTATTTCAGGTTATCGAAAACATCGTAAAAACGCGGGATGTATCGTATTTGAAAAATTAATTTAAAAAAAATGTAAAAAAGTGTTGACAAGTATGGAATAGGGTGATATTATATCAAAGTCGCTTCGGTGAGGCAACAAAAACGAAACGGCAAAACAGCATATCGGGGTGTGGCTCAGCTTGGCTAGAGCGCCTGGTTTGGGACCAGGAGGTCGCAGGTTCGAATCCTGTCACCCCGACTTGTGAATAATTAAATATGCGGGTGTAGTTCAATGGTAGAACACCAGCCTTCCAAGCTGGATACGTGGGT
>OCHO01001655.1_pt1 | contig 13312 bp, 16 predicted proteins | sample 1538441 | NCBI WGS metagenome assembly OCHO01 (sample SAMN04571691, study PRJEB22368) | human gut metagenome | biome: human gut; material: stool | host: Homo sapiens | place: Luxembourg | collected 2012-06-29
ACTCCAATAATTTCCGCCAACTTTAATCTTAGTTGTTGAAATGTATTCATCTACGAATCTCTGAAAGTTATCACTAACCTTTTCGGCAATTACTTTTCTAGCAAGATCGTCTATATATTTTCTTACGCTTGAATCAACCTGTTCTTTTATAACTGTCTCAATATTATTCTCTAAAGTTTGTTCTACTACATCTTCTAAATTTTCTAAATCAATTAGTGCTTTCATATTTAATCTCCTATCTAAACACATCAAAAATGATTAATTTATAATCCGGCGCAAATTTATCTTCATCTTCAATTACGCCAATTTCTTGCAGTCTCGAAAATTTTTCTAATACTTCCTCTTCTATTTCATCGAAATTACGGTCTTCTTCCTCGTCAAAATTATGAATTGAATATTGAATTGAATCTATATGTTCATATTCTCCAGACACAGCAAAAATATATCCAAGAAACAACTTATCTTCGCAATCGTCAAACAACTGAATTTCTCCGTTAACTTGATTACAAGTATAATCTTCCCATTCTTTAGACCATTTCCATTCATCATATTTTTCTGTTTCATGATTTGTAAGGTCATATCCTAAAATTACATATGTCGATTTTTCCACACTCATATTTTTTCACCTCTCTTGTATATTCTCTGAATGAAATGTTTCTTTCATCAGTTACCTTATTTTCTTATCCACAACAACAATCGTGTCATTATGCGCTCCACCATGAGGGACTAAAAGAATTTCCTGTATCTCAAAGCCATATTTTTTACCAATTCCACCACTATTCCATCCGCAACTAATAACAATTCCATCTTTTTTAACAATTCTTCCAATCTGCTCTTTTTGTTTTGACCAATAAGTAGCCTGTGTTGTCTCCATATTTACAGATTGTCCAAGTTTTCTATACACTTCTGATACTTGACGAACAGAATAAGGTGGATCATACAGAACAGTGTTAACAGAATTATCATCAAACATTTTTAAGAAACTCAAAGCATCCATATGATAATCGGTGTCATATTGCTCGTCTAAATCGTTCGTAACATTTGCAATTTTATTTTTATTAGCAAATGGATCAATGATTTTCCCAAAAGAATATTTGTCAATTAATGATTTAATTGGTTTTATTTCAAATGTATTTTTGTTTGGCATTTGCCATATCCTATTTATAATCATTATGTATTAGGAGTAAACGCAGCGTTTTCGGTATACCAAACCTCTTACTCCTTTCATTTCTTTATTCTCTGATTCCTTTTAGAATCCATTCAATAACTGGCTCAGTCCATCCATTTCCCATTAGACTACATCTCTTTGAATACGGAAGATACCGACCATTTACTTTTACTTTTGTAAAGTTATCTGGCAACCCTTGTAGTCTTTCATATTCAATCTCTGTTAATTTTCTTGGTCTACCATGATCCATAACGGATTTTTCCTGATACCCACCTGACACGCATGTTAGGGTGCAACACTTAAACTCAGGATTGTAAATTCGTCTGAGCATTTCCATAGTGTTGACTTTTAACTCTGCACAAACACGTTTGTTCATATCAATGATTTCAAAATCTTTTTTATAGAAATATTTCTCATTTACATTATTCTCCATTACATCTTTCAAAACTAACGGAGATTCTTCCGGCAATTCACCAAGAGGAATGTTTGTCCAATAATATCTTTCTCTCGACTGTGCGCCAAAAATTGCGGAGTCAATAAGCAAAGGGTCTACTCCAATACACTCTGTCATTGTGTTTAAATCCTCTTCTCTACTCGGTATTACATTTTCAAACATGAAATATTTAGGCTGAATCGCCTTAAGACATTCGATTGCTTTAAAGAAAATACTTGATTTTCCTTTAAGACCGTTATTGACTTGTTCATCTTCTATTCTGATGCGTGAAAGTGACTGACAGCAACTCCCGCAAAGTAACAAATCAAATCCTTTGAATTGTTCAAAATCCGCTTCATATAGATCTCCATGATGTACCACAAACGGAAAATGGTACTGAGAAACTGCAATTGCTTCTGGCAGAATCTCATATGTATCCTATATTATGCTCAAATACTTCCCAAAGTTGGTATATATAATGTCTGTGAAATGATTGTCTGTACTTTATATGAAGATTATTTTGCTTGCATGGATAAACGTGAAAAGAAAAGATATTTATTTAATTATTCCGATATCGACAAAATTCTTTTTGCAAATAGATTGGAAGCATTAACTCTCGTAACTGATGCAGAAAAAGATAAACCAAAAGTTAGTAACGAAAGATTCTATGAAGAAGATTAAGAAAGAAGTGATAAATAATTGGGATACCTTACAACAAAATATAAGGGGAAATACCGTCTGAAATGTGAAGTTGATAAAGTGACAAATGATTTTCCAAAAACATTAAAAGATACATATGAAGATGCGGATGTTTATATTGATTGCAGCTTTGGAAATAAAATATTTTATTATGGCAAAGGAATTTTGCAATCGTATATTCCATCTCTTCAACGAGGTAGAAATATTATTCGTAAGTTATATGCAGAGAATATTAATCCGGAAAACGTATCTATTTTAAAATCCGAAAAAGGAACTACTTATAAAATAATCGATCACAAACAATTCAATTCTGATATCAAAAACTCAAAATTTATTTTTGATATTCTGGAAACAGATTCAGAAGTAATGTTCAAATTCTATGAGAAAAATTCAGATAAAATCATTCCATTATTAAAGCCAAAGACATCCGGTGCTGATATTTCTCCATTCAGTCCCAAAAATCTTCCTAAGATAGAATACCTCATACCAAAGGACGAATTAAGAGAATATGAATGTATTATCGCTCCTTTAAAAGAAGATGGTAAATTTCTTGCCTTATCAAAACTGACTCAAAATTACATCAAATTATTGAGTAAAAAGCGTTTGTATAGAGGAGTTGACATGAAAACTTATATGCGTAAAAAGATGTTAAAAGGAAAAGAATTTATTCACTCTGAAGGACACTGGAATGATTATTTAAAATATTTGAGGAAGGAGATTCCGAATGCTTAAACGAGAAAAGTATAAATTATCGAAAAATCTTACTGCACTAAAACTTCGCAAAAATGGATTCAGAAATGGTACATATAGATGCAATGTCTATAAAGATATGTTTTATTTTTTGATGGTAATTGATGTAGATAATCATGACTGGTCTTATCAAGTTGTGGACAAAGACAACAATATATATGCCCAATATTATGACAGAGAATATGGTATTAACGAAGTCGTTGATAAAATCGACAAGGTTATAAATGAAGTAATTAATGAAATGGTAAAAGAAGAAATTTTGGAGGCTAAAAAATATGGAAAATACAAAAACAACAGAAAAAGTAAACATGACAAGCACAGCAAGAAGAGTGGCAAAATTCCACAAAGTAAGTAAAGATCAGTTTTTTAGTGACTGTGCAGATAATCATTGGTATCTCGCTGAAAGTGCTTATGATAAATTAGAATTGCCAGAAAGAGCTACGACAGGATCAGCCGGTTATGATTTCTTTTTCCCTATGAATATTAGGCTCAAACCGGGCAAATCGGTTACAATCCCTACAGGTATTTGCTGTGAAATGAATCCAGATTATGCATTGTTTATTTTGCCTAGAAGTGGACTTGGTTTTAAATATCAGATGATGCTGTCAAATACTTTAGCCCTAATAGATTCTGATTATTTTTATTCTGATAATGAAGGGCATATTATGATTAAGCTTGTAAATCGTGGAGATAAAGAAATTAATATTCCTGCCGGGAAAGGATTTGCACAGGGGGTGTTTATGCAGTATGGAATTACAGCAGATGATAATTGTGATGGCGTAAGGAATGGTGGATTTGGAAGTACTACAGACTAAACTATTAAGTAAATAACATAAAAATTTGGGTGATACTAAAATCACCCTATTTGCATTTTGTTTTACGGAGGAATATGTTTGAACAATACAAGATTATATGATAGAATGACCAAGGAAGAACTAATTGAACAATGTTTTAACAAAGACACGGCTATAGAAGAATTAAAACATAATCAATTAGAAATTATAAATAAAAGTGATATTATGAGTTTATATAAATGTGAAAGTAATAAAGCTTTAAAGATTTTGAAAGTGATGTTCCAGATGGGATATGGCAATAAAATCGGGAAAGAATATTATATCACTTATGAAGCGTATCAAAATTTTATGAAGAAAATGGCAGGAAAGGAAGTGTATATATAACATTTTGTGTCGTTTCATAATGTTTTAGATATCACTCATAAATATCACCATAATAATCAAATAACTGTAGAATGCAGTAAAAACGGGAAAATCCTATGGTTGTACTTATAGTCGTAAACTACAAATAAGATTTAGAAAATCAGCCGCAGGAGGCTTTCGTTTGACTGCTTCCTGCGGTTTTATGCTGTAAAAGTGATATTTAAGACGAAAGGTGATATTAAAAATGAGTAAGAAACCAACAGTACTTATGATCTTAGACGGTTATGGACTGAATGAAAAGACAGAAGGTAATGCAATTGCTATGGCAAAAACACCTGTTATGGATAAACTGATGTCAGAATATCCATGTGTAAAAGGAAATGCCAGCGGACTTGCAGTAGGACTTCCGGACGGACAGATGGGTAACTCAGAAGTTGGCCATATGAATATGGGTGCCGGACGTATCATTTATCAGGAACTGACAAAGATCACAAAGGCAATTGAAGATGGTGTATTCTTCGAGAATAAAGCACTTCTGGCTGCATGTGAGAATGCCAAGAAGAATGATTCTGCACTGCACCTGATGGGGCTGGTATCTGACGGTGGTGTTCACAGCCACATCGGACATATTTTCGGCCTTCTGGAACTGGCTAAGAGACAGGGACTTGAGAAAGTATACGTACACTGCTTCCTTGACGGTCGTGATACACCACCGGCTTCAGGAAAAGAGTATGTAGAGCAGTTAGAAGCTAAGATGAAAGAAATCGGCGTAGGAGAGGTTGCAAGTGTTTCCGGACGTTATTATGCAATGGACCGTGATAACCGCTGGGATCGTGTAGAAAAGGCTTACAAGGCACTTTCAGCAGGCGAAGGCGAGACAGCTGCTTCTGCTACAGAGGGAATCCAGGCTTCTTATGATGCAGATGTAACGGATGAGTTCGTTGTACCATTTGTAGTAACAAAGGACGGCGCACCGGTTGCAACGATCAAAGAAAATGATTCCGTAGTATTCTTCAACTTCCGCCCGGACAGAGCAAGAGAGCTCACAAGAACATTCTGTGACGACAGCTTTGACGGATTTGACAGAGGAGACAGAATCAAGACAACATTTGTATGCTTTACAGAATACGATGCTACAATCGAAAATAAACAGGTCGCATTTGTGAAAGAAGAAATCACTAATACATTTGGTGAGTTCCTTGCAAAGAACGGCAAGAAACAGGCACGTATCGCTGAGACAGAGAAGTATGCTCACGTAACATTCTTCTTCAATGGCGGCGTAGAGGAACCAAATGAAGGAGAAGATAGAATTCTTGTAAAATCTCCTAAGGTTGCTACTTATGATTTGAAGCCAGAGATGAGTGCATATGAAGTATGTGACAAGCTCGTTGCAGCAATCAAGTCTGATAAGTATGATGTTATCGTAATTAACTTTGCCAACCCTGACATGGTAGGTCATACTGGTGTGATCGAGGCTGCTGTAAAAGCCATTGAAGCAGTTGACGAGTGTGTAGGAAAGGCTTACGAAGCATTAAAAGAAGCTGACGGACAGATGTTCATCTGTGCGGATCACGGTAATGCAGAGTACATGATCGATGAAGAGACAAAAGAGCCATTTACAGCACATACAACCAATCCTGTACCATTCATCCTTGTAAACGCAGATCCTGCATACAAGTTGAAAGAAGACGGATGCCTGGCAGATATTGCTCCTACACTGATCGAACTGATGGGTATGGAACAGCCGTCTGAGATGACTGGAACATCACTTCTTGTGAAATAATACAAACATATTCAACGTATGTTATATGCTATAATGAACAGATTGTGGAAAATGCAAAAGCGTATTTTCTACAATCTGTTCTGTATTTATCAGTATAATTATAAAAGGAACATCATGAGGAGAACGACATGAAGATTGTTATTGTAGAAGATGATCCGGGTATCCGAAAGGAATTAAAACAGCTCCTGGAAAATGCTTTTTATGAAGCAGAGATAATCGAAGAATTTAAAGATACGGCAGAGCAGATATGCAGCATGATACCGGCACCGGATCTGGTACTCCTGGATTGGAATCTTCCGGGGGAAAGCGGCTTTGACATCTGTACGAAGCTGAAAGAACATTCAGATATTCCAATCATATTTCTGACCAGCCGGACAGATTCCATGGATGAACTGACCGGAATCTTGAAAGGGGCAGATGATTATATCACAAAACCGTTCAATCCACCGATTCTGCTGGCAAGAATAGGCGTAGTACTAAAAAGAACTACTGACAAAAATGCAGAGAAATCAAGGGGTAATGCCTTGAACATGGAATATAAAGGTGTAATCCTAAATGTTGTGGGAGGCTGCATAGAGCATGAAGGAAAAAAGACAGATCTTACGAAAAATGAGTTGAAGATCCTGCATCTTCTATATCAGAAAAAGGGTGAGATTGTTCCGAGACTGGATATGATCGAATACCTGTGGGACAATGAAGTCTTCATAGATGACAATACATTAAGTGTGAATGTTACAAGACTCAGAGGAAAACTGGCTGACATCGGAGTGACGGATTTCATTGAGACAAAACGGGGAATGGGGTACCGCATATGAGATTTTCGGAATATATAAAAGATAAGATTCTGATATGTCTGCTGCACCTCCTGTGTATGATATTACTGATGGGGTTCTTCTATATTACAGGGTATAACAGAAACGCAGCTGCATTGATTCTCATTTTCTGGTGGATCATCCTTGGGATATGGATTGTGACAGGATATTATCGCAGGAAGAAATATTTTGACAGGGCAGAACATATTCTGGAAAATGTAGATCAGAGATATCTGCTTGGAGAATTGCTGCCAGCTTCACCATATCTGGAAGATCGGATCTACCGGGAGTTGATCAGACGATCGAATAAATCTGTGATCGAACGGATCCGTATGCTTGAAGATGAACAGAATGATTATCGGGATTATATCGAAAGCTGGGTGCATGAGATCAAAGCACCGATTACCAGTATCCAGCTTGTGTGTGAGAATCATAAAGACGAAGTGACCAGACAGATCAGTCTTGAGAATCAACGGATTGAAAATGACGTAGATATGGTTCTGTATTATGCCAGAATGGAAAAGGTATACAAAGACTATATGATTGAAGAGACAGATCTTGGGAAGGCGGCTTCTGAAATTTTGATAAAAAATAAGTATTATCTAATTAGTAACGGAGTGCGCGGGGAAGTGGAGTGCCCTGATCTTGCGTATACCGATAAAAAGTGGATCCTTTTTATACTGAACCAGCTTATGCTGAACAGTGTGAAATATAAAAGTGAGAATCCAAAGGTCCATCCGTATATTCATATTTACACGGAAAGGTACGGTCATGGTGTCCGGCTGATCGTAGAAGATAACGGAACCGGAATACGGGAAGAAGAGATGTCCAGAATCTTTGAAAAAGGTTTTACCGGTTCCAATGGAAGAAATGGTAAGAAATCTACGGGGATGGGGCTTTATCTGTGCAGACGGCTGTGTGAAAAGCTTGGAATTGCCATCGAGGCGGAATCTGTTCGTGGTGAAGGCACGAAGATGATCCTTACATTTCCGGTCAGCAGTTATCTTTCAAAAATGTAAGATAACTGAAAGATACATCGATACATCTTTCTGGTCCGGACGGGTAAAGTAGAGATGAAAAAGAGTATTACAAAAAGACCGGAAAGGATGATATGGATGAGAAGAATAAGAAAGCATGGCAAGACAACAGAGAAAAAAACAGACAGAATCCTGGCAGGAGGCAGAATCCCGGATGGAGAGATCCGGGTGTGTGATGTGGAAAAATATTACGGAAGTGATACGAACATCACCAAAGCGGTAGACAGGGTAAGCTTTTGCGTCCAAAAAGGAGAATTTGTGGGAATCATGGGAGCATCGGGTTCCGGAAAGACAACACTTTTGAATATGCTGTCTACGATTGACCGTGTGACTGCAGGGCATATATACTACGGAGAAACGGATATTACAGAGTTGAGTGATGAGGCACTGGCGGAATTTCGGAAAGACAATCTTGGATTCATATTTCAGGATTACAACTTGTTAGATACACTTACGATAGAAGAGAATATTGTGCTGGCAATGACGCTGCACAGCAAGAGTAAAAGAGAGATCCAAGAGAAATGTGATCACATATTGAAGCTGCTTGATATCGAAGAAATCCGGGATAAATTCCCCTATCAGGTATCCGGGGGCCAGAAGCAGCGTTGTGCCTGTGCCAGAGCGATGATTCATCGTCCGAAACTGATTCTCGCAGATGAGCCGACCGGTGCGCTGGATTCCAGAGCGGCACAGATGCTGCTCGAAACATTCCGCAAGATGAATCGTGATATGCACTCTACGATCCTCATGGTTACACATGATGCGTTTTCAGCCAGCTACTGCAGCCGTATTCTTTTCCTGAAAGATGGAAAGATATTCCATGAACTGGTAAGAGGAGTGGAAGAAAGGCGGGAATTTCTGAATAAGATCCTGGATGTATTATCTCTGACAGGAGGTGAACTGTCAGATGTTCGGTAAGCTTGCACTGCGCAATGTCAGACGTTCCGCCAGAGATTATCTGGTGTATGTGCTGACGATGACATTTGTGGTATCATTGATGTTTGCATTTAACAGTATCATTTTTTCGAAGGATCTTCAGAAAATGTATGAAATGGCAGCGATAATGGCAGCGATGATCGGTATTGCCACATTCTTTATTGTACTGATCGTTGCATGGCTGATCAATTATATGGTACGGTTCATGCTGGAAAAAAGGAGCCGTGAATTCGGTATCTATCTGTTGATCGGAATGAATAAAAAGGAAGTGTCCGGGCTTTATATGAAAGAAAATCTGCTGCTCGGTGTGTGTTCCTTTGTGATAGGACTGGGCCTTGGAATGTTGCTTCAGCAGGTGCTGCTCGTTGTCCTTTATAGTGTCATACAGGTGGAACTAAGACCCCATCTGGAATTCAATGGATATTGTTTCCTTATGACTGTGTGCTGCTTTGCAGGATGTTATCTGCTGGCACTGTTCCGGTGCAGCCGGAAATTCCGCAAGATGAACATTCATGATCTGATGAGAGAAAATCAGAAGAATGAGGAATTAAAAGAAAAGAATGAAAAAATAAAGCGGTTATTACTGCCGTTTTCCATTCTGTTCATCTTTGCGTTCGGTGTCTGGATACTGAGCGGAAATATACAGTCGCCGGGAGGGGCAGTAGTATTTCTGACGGGTCTGTTTATTACAATGTATGTGTTTTATACAGGGCTTTCCGCATGGATCATCTGCTATGTGAAGAAAAAAGGAAATGCGGTCTACCGGGGGCAGAATCTGTTCCTGCTGCGTCAGTTTGCATCTAAATTGAAAACGATGCGGTTTACCATGGGAACACTTACGGTGCTTTTTATGGTTGCATTTCTGGGGTGCTCGGTTGCATTAATGTTTACGGACTGGCAGAATCAGGTTTTAGAGATGAAATTTCCATTTGATGTACAGGTGAACAGTCAGAATCCGGAATATGATTTTGCAAAGGAATTGGATATTGTCGGAGAAGAAGCAGGTGTAAAGGATTCGTGCGTGTACCGTATTTATGAAAATCATACGAACACAATGAATACATGGCTGTATACGCATCTGCGGTATTTTGGAGATGAGTACCGCAGAGAAGACGGAACACCGGATGAGAAGAAGATACGTAAAGGTTCCGATGATGATGCATATTGCAGATATGATACATATATGGGGCTGAGTGATTACAATCATCTGAGAAAAATGCTGGGATATTCCACGGAAACGCTTGGAAAAAATGAATATATCCTTCAGATGAAGCAAAGAGTGTATAAGGAAACCGGAGATTTTACGGATGACGTGAAGCTTCAGGACCGAGGAGAGACACTGACCTGCAGGAAGATCTGCACCGAATCATTTTCGCAGGACGGACATAACGGCGGTGATTATATCATCGTTGTGCCGGATGAACGGATACAGCAGATGACACCATACTATTCGGAACTTGCGGTAAGTGTGAAGAAAAAAGTACCGGATAACCTGCAGAATAAGCTGGATGATCTGTCAGATAAACATGATTATGCCGGTCATACATACATGGAAGAAGACGATGATAATGTATGTTATGGTACGGATACCATTGTCACATATGCTGCGGTGAATCTTGTGCGGGAAAATGCATCGGCTGAGGTCAGATATATGATGAGTTGTATCACATTCCCATGTATGTATATCGGGCTGGTATTTTTGTGTATTGCATTGACGGTGCTATCGGTACAACAGCTGAGCGATTCGGCAAAATATAGGTTCCGCTACCAGGTGCTTTCGAAAATCGGCCTTGGAAGACGCGAGATCCAACAGACCGTATTCCGTCAGCTGTCCGGGTATTATCTGTGTCCGGCAATCCTTTCGGCAGTGATCAGCGGGATCATAGCGGTGTATATGGGTGCCGGATTTACTTTCTATACAGGAGTCAGTACACCGGTGTTACAGTATTTTGCAATTTCATTCGCCCTGTTCTTTGGCGTATATGTAGTTTATTTTGGAGCGACCTATGTCGGATTTATCAGAAATATCGAAGAATGAAAATGGAGAGGGAAGTATGAGTAGAAATGCAATAAAATATCTGGCAATGGCAGCTATGTTCTGTAATCATTTTGCCTATATATTTTTAAAAGAAGGCAGTACAGGGCAGGAAGTTATGGTTGATATCGGGTATTTTACAGCCATTACTATGTGCTATTTCCTTGTGGAAGGATATCATTACACAAGATCTGTAAAGAACTATGCACTGCGGCTGCTTGTATTCGGGATCCTTTCACAGATCCCCTTCATGCTGGCATTGAAACAGACGAACCTGAACATGATGTTCAGCCTTCTTCTATGTCTGGGAGTGGTGTGGGTTGCAGATCATGTAAAACATAAAGGGGAGAAAATGCTATGGCTGTGCGTGCTGGTAATCTGTTCGCTCTGGACGGACTGGGCACTTCTGGCACCGGTATTTACGATGCTGTTTGCAAATGCATATGGGGACAGGAAAAAAGTATCACTGGCTTATGGAAAAGCAGTGGGACTCTTCTTTCTGTTGAATGTGTTGTCATACAGGGCGGACTGCGGGCTGGAGAGTGCGCTCATACATTCTGTATGCGCCTGTATCGGGCCAGCAGCATCGGGAGTGGTTATACAGTGTATGTATAACAAAGCAGACAAAACAGCACACGGCTGGGAAAAATGGTTTTTCTACGGATTTTATCCGGTGCATCTTCTGCTTCTCTGGATGATACAGTTTGCAAAAGTATAGATGGAACGGTTATAATAATACCGGGGTGTGACGGATGCGGAAAAAACGCAGAAGGACGGCTCCGGTATTTTTTTGAAGCAGGCAGGTAGAGAATATGGAAAAAGAAAAGCTTGATAAAATGTATGATATCTGTTTCTTTGATCTGGATGGCACGATCATCGATTCTTCACCGGGAATTACGAATTCGGTGATGTATGCGCTTGAGAAATTCGGAATTGAAGAGACCGAACGGGAAAAATTATATAAATTCATCGGTCCGCCGCTTACCGATTCGTTCGCCAGATTCTATGGATTTGACGATGAGAAAAGCTGGAAGGCGGTGGAGTATTACAGGGAATATTATCAGGATACGGGGATTTTTGAGTGTTCGGTGTATCCCGGATTTGAAAAATCATTAAAGGCATTGAAGACAGCAGGAAAAAGACTTTTTGTTGCGACGTCCAAACCGGAAGTATATGCGAGAAGGATCATTGAACATTTTGACCTGGATCAATATTTTGAATATGTGGCAGGTATGGAACTGGACGGAGGCAGAGGCAGTAAGGCAGAGGTGATCGGATATCTGATCGATACCTGCCGGATGCAGGATAAGAAGAGGATACTGATGATCGGTGACCGTGAACATGATGTGCTTGGGGCAAAGCAGGAAGGGCTTGACTGTATGGGGGTATTATACGGATTCGGCAACCGTGAAGAACTGGAAAAAGCAGGCGCAGTATACGTTGCCGGGACGCCGGAAGACATTGCCGGGATCATCCTGAAGTAATGCGGTAATCCTGCATTTTGTGAAAAATGTAAAAATATGGGTGCCAATACTTGACAAAAGAAGAAGTAGTTGTTATTATAAAAAAACAGAACGCACTCTGTTTTTTATAAATGATAGAAAAGAGGTGCAATATGCAAAGAGTATTTTCATTATTGGTAGACAATAATCCCGGTGTATTAAGCCGTGTATCCGGACTGTTCAGCAGACGAGGATACAGTATCGACAGTATAACTGCCGGAGTTACGGCAGATCCGAGATTTACCAGAATTACCATTGTGGCCAGCGGAGATGAGCTGATTTTATCGCAAATCGAAAAGCAGGTCAGAAAGCTGGAAGATGTCATTGAGATCAAAGTACTTCAGCCGGAAGATTCGGTATATCGTGAACTGATCATGGTGAAGGTTCGGGCGAATAAGACGGAGAGAACGGAGATCATATCTGTGGCGGATATATTCCGCGCGAAGATTGTTGATGTAGAGAAGGATTCCCTGATGGTGGAACTGACAGGAAATGGTTCAAAAGTAGATGCGTTTCTGGAACTTCTGGAAGGTTACGAGATTCTTGAACTTGCAAGAACAGGTATTACCGGATTGCAGAGAGGAATCAAGGATGTAACAGTCATTGATCAGGAAGGAAACATCAACACATTATAATTGATATATTATAATGGACAAACAGTAACACATTTTAATCAGACATTAAACAGAGACGAGCCCGGTGGAAGGGCGACCCCTTGTTTAAGAAAATAAAAAATCATTTATTTTTTAGGAGGTATGCTATAATGGCAGCAAGAATTTTTTATCAGGAAGATTGTAATTTATCAGTATTAGAGGGACAGAAGATTGCTATCATCGGTTATGGTAGCCAGGGACATGCACATGCTCTGAACTTAAAAGAGTCTGGATGCGATGTTATCGTTGGTCTTTATGAAGGAAGTAAATCATGGGCAAAAGCTGAAGCCCAGGGATTCAAAGTATTCACAGCAGCTGAAGCAGCAAAACAGGCTGACATCATCATG
>OCHO01001681.1_pt1 | contig 13155 bp, 11 predicted proteins | sample 1538441 | NCBI WGS metagenome assembly OCHO01 (sample SAMN04571691, study PRJEB22368) | human gut metagenome | biome: human gut; material: stool | host: Homo sapiens | place: Luxembourg | collected 2012-06-29
CTGTAATGTTCCCGTAAGGCAATGGGGGAGTCGAGGACAAATACAACGCCAAAAATCAAAAGTATAAGAAATCAAGGAAGAATGTGTCGTTGATATCAGATACATACGGCTGTAGGGAGAAATCCTTTACAGCCGTATTGATGTGATATCAGCACGCATATCAGGTAACAAATTATGTATTACACAAGAGAATATCTCAATAGAGCGCATCGAGAAATTGATACTATTTTCCGAGTGCTGTTCCCGGAACATGGAATGGCAGTAAGGGAAGAACAGATTATGTTATGCCACAAAATGCTGGATAACCTGCTGGGAAGAAACATAGCACTGTGTGACGCGGGTGTCGGTATCGGCAAGACGTATGCCTATCTGGTGGCCTGTGTTCTGATGAGAAAATATTCTCTCCTTGCAGAAGGATGTTCCCCTTATGAGCAGCGTCCGGTCGTGATATCCACTTCCAGCATTACACTCCAGAAAGCAATTCTTACAGAATATATCCCTTTTCTCTCCCGGATTCTTCAGGAGAACGGGACGATTCAGGCCCCTATTAAAGCTGTGATACGAAAAGGGAAAGAGCATTTTGTCTGCGATGAGAGGTTGGAGCAACGAATCGTTGCAATCGAAGAAAAAAACAAAAATGCGTTGCAGAAAGAAGCTCTGCTGTCGTTGAAAGAACATTATGATATGGACGAAGTGTCCAACTTAAGTGGGTTTGACAGAAGGATGGTGAGTGTACCGAAGTTCTGTTCGGGAGACTGCCCGAAAAGAGGCTCATGCAGGTATCAGCAGTATCTGGAGCGTTCCAGAGATCATGAAATGTTCATTCAGATCTGTAATCACAATTATCTGCTGGCTGATGGTTATCACAGGCTGCAGGATTACCGCCCGTTATTAAAAGACTACCGGGCATTGATTGTCGATGAAGCACATAAGCTGCCGGATGCGGCAAAGCAGATGTTCGGGAAGAGCCTCTGTTATGACGATATCCGGGAAATCTGCTTTTATCTTGGGAAAGAGTACCAAGGCCCGGAGATAAGAAAACTGTCTGGGACGATCCGTATGGTGCTGGACATCATAGGAGAAAACCACAGAACCAGATATGGGATAAAAGAAGAATTCCACATGACAGAAGAGTGTGCAATGTATTTATATGAGGGGATACAGACCATGAATAAGATCATAGAAAAATTAGAAAAGAAGATTCCAAAGTGGATCAGAAACAAGCTGGAAGAAACCAAAAGTGTGCTGGAATGCTTTTTCCATCAGGATAAGAAGTATGTGCTGCATCTGAAGCAGGACCATGACCACCGGATTATATTGTGTGCATCCAGCAGACGGATTCCACAGTATCTGGACCAGATGTTATGGAGCAGAGGAATGGGAGCGATTCTTACAAGCGGAACTTTAAAAACCGGACAGGGATTTTCCCACATTCGGAAAATGACAGGATTACAGAGAGTGCGGAGAGTCCGGGAATATGTGGCAGACTCCCCGTTTGAATATCAGAAGAACTGTCTTTTATATCTGCCCAAGAATTTGAAGACATGCAGAAGAGGAAGTCAGGAAGAGGCAGAGATGATAGCAGGCCATATCCATTCACTGATCTGTTCGACTTACGGGCATACGCTAGTGCTGTTTACATCTTATCATTTGATGGGAAACGTTTACCAGATGTTAAGGGATGAAATTCCGTTCCCGATGATAGAGGTGTGGAGACATTCACCGGAAGAGATCACAAGATTTAAACAGATGGACAATGCTGTCCTTTTTGCAGCCGGCTCCTGTTGGGAAGGAGTAGACTTCCCTGGAGATATGGTATCTTCGCTGATTATAGTAAAACTGCCCTTTGCTGTTCCTGATCCCATCAGCGAAGCACAGAAGAAGGAATATGCCAGCCTGAAAGATTATATTCAGGCAGTGATTGTTCCAGACATGCAGAAAAAACTAAGACAGGGATTCGGACGGGCACTCCGCACCGAGACAGATACTTGTGTCGTGTCCATTTTAGACGAGCGTGCAGGAGAAGGCGGCAGGTATCATGAGGAAGTGATGTGTGCGCTTCCAAGCTGCAAGATGGCAAAAGACATCAAGGATATCCAGCACTTTATCCGAAACCGGAAAGGCGTGGAATACTACCTGTAACCGTTCGTGGTTCTGCTACAGAAATAGCAGATTTAGCACGAAAAGTTTGGTGGTATTTCAAGGGCGTTTTCGGTGGGATTGTTGGTATTGATGAATAGCTATTTCGGCATGAAGTGGGTATACTGTGTATAGCGTTAGAGGAAAGGAGGCAGCTTATGATATACAAGGTGGAAACGATAAAAGATGGAACAGAAAAATATTTTTTCATCAGAAATCTGGAAACAATGAGTATTGAAGAACTGCCAAGTAAATATCTAATGCATAAGATTAAATGTAAACGTTCACCAAATACAGTGAAACGCACAGCATTTTCAATCTGCTATTATATGAAATATATGGCAGAGAAAGAAATGGAACTCACAGAAGTCTATCAGTTAGATTATGAAAAACAGACAGAACACTTTGTGGAATTTTTATACTGGCTTAAAGCCGGAAACCATACAGAGCAAACGGCTGGAGAAAAGAAGTGTCCGAATGAAGGAACCTGCAACGCATACTTAAAAGATGTGTTCAGGTTCTATTTATTTATAGAGGCAGAATATGAACAGTACGGAAGTCTCAAAACCTTATCGTATAACCAGATTATAGCGGTTAATCAGGTGGGAGTAAAAAAGGTACTGCGGAATCATTCTTTTAAAGCCTATCTGAAGGAAGAGGAACATCGTGGGAGAACAGCAAAAGAAAATCAGATTATTACAATTTTACAGGCCTGTACGAACCGAAGAGATCAGCTTCTGTTACTTATGTTAGCAGAAACCGGATACAGAATTGGGGAACTACTGGGAGTAAAATATGTCAAAGATATTGATTATAGGAATCACATGATAAGGGTATGCTTCCGGGAAGATAATGAAAATGAAGCGAGAGCCAAAAATGCGGAATACAGAAGTGCCAAGATAAGTAATGATACGTTTGAATTTCTCATGGATTATCTGGCAAAATATCGGAAAATCCTGCAACATCAGGATTACCTGTTTGTGAATATCATGGGTGAGAACATTGGAAAGCCATTAAGAGTGGACAGTGTATATGATATGTTGGACCGAATGGAAAAGAAAACCGGAGTTAAAATCACACCCCACATGTTACGTCACTATTTTGCAAATATGCGAAAGCAGGCAGGATGGGAACTGGAAATGATCAGTCAGGCATTGGGGCATAAACATTTGGATACGACTATAAAGTATCTGGACTGGCTGGATGATGAACTGATAGAAGCAAGTAATGAGTTTTATGCACAACACACTGCTATTTATGGGGCGGAACGTCTGCTGGAGTAGGGAGGTGTGAGAAATACCTATATATTTATTGCAACAGGCAGAACACATAACAGAATCTGAAGTAGATATTGAGAAGAAAAAGCAGGAACTATATTCAGAAATTGATGCACTTGGAATAAAAAGCGATTCAAGAATTAACAAATTGAAAAAGTTCTTGGCAGATAGAAAAATCTGGCATCTGGAAGAAATGGATTATCCTTTGCGAAATTCGTATGAACAATATTTAAGAGGACAGATACGATCACAAATTGTATCTTTCTATTTGAAAATATATGATACGGTAAAACAACAACATATCTATCAACAAATGCAGACGCTAAATGGAAAGCGGATATATGAATGGAAATATCAAAATAAAATTTATTTTCTGAAGTATTATCCGGAAAAGGAAATAGCTGAGACCTTTGAAACTTCTTATAAAACAAACCTATTGGTGTGGGATTTTACACAAAATTGTTCAGAAGTTTTAAAGAAACAAATTTTTTATACGTTGAGTCGTATCATTGCCAATACTTCAATGTCTAAGGCTTATAGAAATGTCAGGTTAAAATCCTTAAAACTTCTTTATGATTCTTGTGTTCAGTTAAATATTACGGATATTGGATTGCTGGAAATGGAACAAGTGGAAACTATTTTAAAGAATTTTCCCGAAACGAGTCAACGAAGAGATGAAAATCCGGAACTTCGTTATCATGAAGATAATGAGGAGTATTTAATCAGGAAAACAAAGAAACAATATACGCTCTCGATCCGGTGGAGGAATGGGAGACATGTAAAAATTAATTTTTAAATAATGAATGCAAAAAAAACATTAACGAAATTTGAGAATTAATATTGTTAAAAAATACTAATTGACAATTTCAAAGTGAATGATATACTAAATACATAAAAACGTTTGCGCAAACGTTTATCTACAGAAAGTTCAATCAGGAGGAGAAAAAATGCAGAAAAATAATATGTCTTTTTTAAAAAATCTTACAACAGTAGCAGATGCAAGAACTGCCAGAGCTTCAAGCTGGGATCAGAGTGGCAGAAATAAAGATTACTGGCTTGTAAATGCAGGGGATACAGCGGTTATGGCGGACGTTGAAGGACCAGGTTGCATCAATCATATCTGGGTAACGACTTTTTGCAGAGAAATTCTCGGACCGTCTATTCAGCATCCGGTTTTAAGTGGCTCTGTTGCACCGGTAACTGAAATGGAAAATGCGGAAGGCGTTAACTGGGAAATCAATGATCCGGATTATTACCGTAAGGTCCTGATTCGTATGACCTGGGATGATTTTGATGGTCCCAGTGTGCTGGCACCGCTGGGAGATTTCTTCTGTATTGGTCATTCTATGCCGTCAAGTTTTTCGTCAATTCCTTTTAATGTATCTTCAAGACCGTGTGAGGAACTGACTTTTGGTGGAACGGCTTCCATGAACTGCTATTTTCCGATGCCGTTTAACAAACGGGCCAAAATAGAAGTTATCAATGAAAATGAAAGACCACTTGGATTGTTTTTCCATATTGATTATGAACTTTATCACGAAGAGACTCCGGATATTGCTTATTTTCAGGCAGCATGGAGACGTGATATGCCATGCAGTGGCTGGGGAAATGATCTTTGCGTAAACTCTCCGGAAGTAAACAGTGTTCCTAATTTTGACGGTAAAGAGAATTTCCTGATGCTGGATACAAAAGGCCGTGGTCATTATGTTGGTTGTAATCTTTCTGTGCTTCATTTCCAGGGCAGCTGGTGGGGCGAAGGCGATGACATGATTTTGATTGATGATGAAGAAGAACCAAGTATTAATGGAACTGGTGCAGAGGATTATTTTAACCATGCATGGGGAATGCAGAGAAATCAGTCACCTTATAATGGTACGATTATGCATGACGGAGATACAAAAGGTTATCAGGTATCCTATAGATTCCATCTTACAGATCCGATCCATTTTAAAAAGCATATTCAGATCAGCATGGAACATGGTCATGCAAATCATCTGTCAGATGACTGGTCATGCACAGCGTACTGGTATCAGGCAGCTCCTGTTACTTCAGTAACGATTCAGCCGGTAGAAGAGAGAATTCCGCTTAAGAGAACTTTTGATATTCCGAAACCGGCTCATCAGGTAGAACTTACACCGGAGATGCAGGAAGCTTACAGAAGCAGAAATGAAAGAATGGAAAAATTTAAAGTTGAAAAGGCTGAACAGATCAGACTCAATGCAGCAAGAACAGCACCGTCAGAAACTGGAAACAAAGAACTGGCACATAAAGTAAAGAAAGAATTTGATAAAGAAAAATAAATAAGCACGTGTGTAGCAAAAGGAGGGGCTTTTTATGAATTTAAAAAAATTTTTATCAATGATTATGGTTTTGAGTATGACAGCAGCGGTATTTACCGGATGTGGAAGCAGTTCAGACAGTACATCAGATGACAGTGCAGTAGCTGGAAAAAAAGGAACAGAAAATAATACCGGTGAAGAGGATTCTTCAGAGGGCGATAAAGAAAAACTTACTTTCTGGGATTTCCATACAGGAACTGAGGCAGATGTTATTCAGGATATGGTAAATGCATATAATCAGTCACAGGATAAAGTCAAGGTTGAATATTCAAGTGTCAATCAGACAGATTATACGACAACACTTGTGACAACCGCATATGCAAATGGCGAATGCCCTGATATCCTCTGGGTGGAACCGGCGACTTTTAAAAAATTCTCGGATGCGGAAATGCTTGCAGATCTTTCTTCTTATTATACGGATGATCTGAAAAAAGATATTCTTCCGTCGTTTCTTGAAGCGGCAAGCGGAGATGACGGAAAAATCTATACACTGCCATTTGAGTGTGAAACCCTTGGACTGTTTTATGATGCAGATGCACTTGAAGAAGAAGGTATTGAACCACCGAAAACATGGGAAGAACTGAAAAGTGCAGCTGAAAAACTCACAACAAAAGACAGATACGGAATTGTTCTTCCGGTAGAAAAAACAGCATATACGTTGTTTAACTGGTGGCCATTTATGTGGATGGATGATGCAGACATTTATGATGCTGATGGAAATGTAACGGCCGGCAAAGACAGCATGGCAGATGCTCTTGATTTCTGGGGTTCATTTTATCAGAATGAATACTGCCCGTCATCATTACAGAACGGACCATGGAGTATTGATAATGTTGCAAATGGCGTCGCAGCTATGCAGATTGGCGGAACATATATGATAAATGCAGCAGAAGAATACAACAAAGATGGGCATAATATTGGAGTTGTACCACTTCCGTCACCGAAGGGAAAAGATCCTGTAACTGTTGCAGGAGGTCAGATGATGGCAGTTTCCAGCCAGAGCAAAGATGTTGATGCAGCAGCTGACTTTATTTTCTGGTGCTTTGGAAGTGATGATACAACTTATGTCACAAAATGGTGTACAGAAGCCAAATTTGCATATCCGGCGCGCCAGTCTGTAATTGAAGAAAATAAAGAACTTTTTCAGGAAGGCATGAAGGCAATATTCACCGAATTTTATGATACGGCAAGACCTGAACCACAGTATTCATCTGAAGTAACTGATATTATGGGAGATACATTGCAGTCTGTGATGTTTGGCGGAAGTTCAGGAGCGGATGCGGCACAGTTGGCACAGGAACAGATTGAGGCATTAAACTAAAATATTAAATCAAGAGGTAGAATTATGAAGCAGAAAGGAAAAATGTCCGGTAAAAAATTGAAACAGATGTTTGTAACATATACATTTGTTCTTCCTGATTTTATTGGTCTTCTGGTTTTTATTATCATACCAATCATATATTCATTTTATATGAGCCTATATGACTGGAACTTCGCTAACATTAAGCAATTTATCGGAATACAGAATTATGTCACAATGTTTAGTGACTCTGAATGGTGGCAGTCTCTGGGAAGAACTTTTAAATTAACTTTACTGTATGTTCCGGCATTATTTATATTATCAATATTATTTGCAGTTTTGATTAACTATGTCAAAAACGAAAAAGCTGCCGGATTTGTAAAAACAGCTTTTCTGCTTCCATATTCTATCACATCTGTAATTGCAAGCTGTCTGTGGATGTTTCTTTATATGGACAGAAGTGGATTTATCAATGTATTTCTGAAGGCCTTTGGACTGAAAGGAGAAAAGTTTCTGGGATCTACTTCTCAGGCAATGGTTTGCATTGCAGTTGTTTTGATATGGATCAATCTGGGTTATAATATTATTCTTTTTCTATCAGCAATAAAAGATATACCTTACAGCTATTATGAAGCAGCAAAACTGGATGGAGCAAATTCCTGGCAGACTTTCTGGAAGATAACGTTTCCGCTATTAAAGCCAACCAGCGTTTTTGTACTGATCACATCAGTGATTGCATCGTTCCAGTGTCTGGATCTTATCATGGTAATGACCGGGGGTGGACCGGCAAAATCGACAGAAGTTGCCAGTCTGTATATATACAAACAGTCATTTGAAATGATGAAGGCTGGATATGGAGCCGGATTGTCAGTTGTAATGTTTCTAATTTTGACAGTGCTTGCCGTTATTATGTTAAAAATAAATGGAAAGGAGGAATGATGATATGAAGAAAAAAACAAATAACATACTTGCAGTAATTCTTATAATATTGGGAATTGTAATGTTGTTTCCGATTTACATTTTATTTATGGTAAGTTTCAGAAATGAAAAAACTGTTTTTGTAGGATCACTGATCACAGCATCTCCTTCTTTTGAAAGTATAAAATCAGCGATAACACCGGATTTTCTTGTTGCAATCGGTAATTCATTCCTTATTGCAGTAGCAGTTACGATTATTGCTTTAATTCTTCATTCAATGTGTGGATACGCATTTGCAAGAATGAATTTTCCGGGGAAAAAGCCAATGTTTACAGTGATCATCAGTACTTTGATGATTCCGGTATCGTCTATTCTTGTACCTTTGTTTATGATATGTAAACAATTAGGAATTACAAACAGTTATGCTGGAATTCTGTTACCGGCATTGTTTAATGCTTATGGTATATTTCTATTCAGACAGTTTTATATGAGTTTCCCTGCGGATCTTGAAGAGGCTGCAAAACTCGACGGATGTTCTACATACAGAATGTTTTTTACAATCATATTTCCGCTTTCACGACCAATTATTATCCCACTGAGTATTGCTTTTTTCCTGGGGAACTGGAACAATTACCTGTGGCCGTTGATTGTAAATAAGAAACCGGAATATCGAACAGTTATGGTTTATCTTGCTAACATGGTAGGTGGCTATAATACTAAGTGGAATGTGGTTATTGCAAGTGCAATGCTTGCATGCCTTCCGGTATTCTTGATATCACTTCTTCTGCAAAGTCACCTGCAGAACAGTATAAAAATGTCTGGCATCAAATAGGAGGGAAAACTTGTGAAAATCAGAGAAAGTTATGGAAGCAGGCGGTATGAAGAAGAATACAGGGCAGCTCTGGAAAAGTCAGTACATTATTTCAGACAGAACAGCTGTATTACAGAACTCAGAAAAATGGGTTATGCTCAGACGAAACTGCAGGTAGAATATGAAGCAGAAGAGTACGGAAAGAGTGAAATCTGCTGTCTAGATGCAGAAACAAATACTTTTTTTAATTCAGAATCTGCAGAAAAATTTATTGCAGAAAATGATCTTTCGAAGTGTGAAAATGTAAACATTTATGGTGATATCAGGCAAATTTACAGCCTTGAAAATAATGGTAAAAAGACAAATCTATTGCTTTGGATACGATGATAAAAAAGTGGTTTACGCATTGACAGAGTCTGATGGTATGCAGAACTACATCACGATTCCCTATATTTCGGGAGAAAACGGGGAATTTTGTACAGATATTTCTTCTCACAGGATCTGGAAGCGTGAATTTAGCGAAAAAACATCAAATTTGGATTGTGCACTGAGATTTCGTATAGCACCGGATACATGGCCGAATATAAAAATCAAAGAGGCAGACATGTCTCCCGATGATATTTTTGCACATGCTTATGAAGCCATATTTAACATGGAAATAAACAGTGAAAAACAGGTTGAAATTCAACTTCCATATCAAAAACTTTGCTGGAATTCTGAGAAAAAAGTGCTTACATGTGGAAAGTATCAGATGGAAATAAAATGCGATAAGAAACTGTCTTTTGTCACTATATTTGATCAGTATCTGACGGAAATAATCGCAGATAACAAAGTATTGGTACTGCTAAATAATCTGACTAATAAAGCAAAAGAAATCAGTGTTATTGATATTAGTGGAAATCTTGGGAAAATCCGAGTAGGCGAAGACAATGATCCACATATTCAAGTAGAAACGGATAAAGATACAGAGACTGAGATTGTTGTATATGGACTCAGAGGACTGGCATACAGTAAAGATGCGACAGAAGCATTGCGAAGAAAAAAGAAAGAGGACAGGCTTATTTTCGCAAATGATAAATTCAAAGTTTTCGATAACCATGTTGAAGACAGCTGTTATGGTAGACCAGATGCTTATATCATCAGTCCGGAGGAAATTGTGTCAGCAGACAGGATTCTTGAAGAATTTCAGTGGAGAAAAACGAAATGGGGCGACATGACAAGAAAGTCATGGAGAACTGATAAGTGGACCGCAGATCTGTCACTGAAAAAATATCCGACACTGAAATCTGCTTCAGATATTCTTTCAGCAACATGGAATCTGGCGATGACAGTCTTCGATCGTTGTACGAATGGTGGCTATGCACTCCCTGGGCAGGAGCATCTGTGGCAGGCAGGACTCTTTCAGTGCAAAGGTGAAGGGTTTGGAGTCTGGCTCAGAGACTCTGTACATATAGCAATGCGTGGCGGAAACCTGATCGATCCGGAAACAGCAGGACGCTCACTCTTGTATGCTGTAAAAAAAGGATTTGACAATGGAAGTGACGGACCGGCAATGGGGGCTGTTGGATTGTGGGATTATTATCTGGCTACAGGTGACAGAAGTGCACTTGAAGAGGGATATGAAACACTGTTAGAAACAATGACAGAAATTGAAAACAGATATAATGAGGAAAAAGGTCTTGTACGTGCAGAACAGTCTACTTCTAATGATGCGTTCCCTGAACCGGAAAATGCAGGATATTCACTTGGCAGTGAATGTTATTATATGAAAGCATATGATTCTATGGCCAAAATAGAAAAGCTTTTGCATGGAGAAAATGAAAAATCCAAAAAATGGAGTAAGATTTCCGAACAATTATGTGAAAAAATCCGTGAAGAATACTGGAATGATGAGGCAGGATACTTTACAAGTGGTCCAAAAGGCAGTGAAGCATATAAAAATCAGATATGGGAGACTTCCGGTGAGGAAGCCGCTCTGTGGGATAAGTTCCATATTGCAACACCGGAGCAGAAAAGAGAAATCCTGAACAGTGGAATACATACTGCAATGACTCCATATGGAATACGTTTGTTTCCTCATCGCAAAGAGCATAATCATTTTGTAGGACCAGTCTGGCCGGTGTGGGAATCAGGATTTGCTTCTGCTGCGGCTGAATCGCAGAATAAAGAATTATTGCTGACTATGATTGCACAGCAGATGAGAACAGCTGTTTTGCATAAAAATTTCCATGAAGTTCTTGAAGCGGATACAGGAAAATCCTGGAGATGGCCCGGACAACTTTGGCATGCTTGCGGGTTTGCAGCTCAGATTTTATATGGTGTTTTCGGAATTAGTTATGATGAACAGGGCATGAGATTTAATCCGTGTGTTCCAGAAATATTTAAAGAGATTGAAATACAGAATCTGAATTATCAATCGGCAAAATTAACTGTTAAAATAAGTGGAACTGGAACTGTCGAATGTGTTATACTGGATGATGAAAAGGTTGATTTTATACCATATAGTCTGACAGGAAATCATATAGTCCATATAAAATTAACAGAAACAGAGAGTGAAAGCGTATGAAAGCAAAGATTACAGATGTGGCTCAAAAAGCCAATGTTTCTATATCTACAGTGTCGCACGTGTTGAATCATACACGTTTTGTATCCGAAGAGACCAGAAAAAAAGTCATGGATGCAGTAGAAGAATTGGGGTATTCACCAGATGCGTCTGGCAGGACTTTTCGTACCGGAAAAAAAATGATGATAGGACTTGTTGTACCGGATATTACAAACTCTGTTTTTGCTGCACTTATTGAAGATGTAGATGATGTGATATCAAAGCAGGGATACAATCTGGTCATTTCCAATACAAGGGACTGCCTCAAGATGGAAAAACAGGCACTGAGAAATCTGGCTTCGGGGGTCGTAGATGGGATTGTAATTGCTTCTACATCAGAAGATTTTCAGACAATAAAGAGGCAGATACCGGACAAATTCCCAATGATATTTATGGATCGGGTGCTCCCGGACAGAAATTATGACAGTGTTATTCTTGACTGTCAGGAGGCAACTGCAAAGATGCTGGAAGAAATGATCCAAAATGGTTTCAGAAAGATTGGTTTTCTGGTTGGATTGCCACAGATTAGTCCGACTTATGAAAGGGTAAAAGTATACCAGCAGATTTTGAAACAATATGAGATACCGGAGACAGAACAGTATGTTCGATATATTGACCGAAAAAAAGACACCTATGATGTAGCTGGCGAATTGGTAGAGGCCGGATGTACGGCAATTATAGCCACAAATACGGCAATGACTCACAGTGTACTGAACTATGTGGAGGATAGAAATCTGAAACTCGGCGAGGAAATTGCAGTAGGTGGTTTTGTGGATTCTGATTTTGCAAATCGCTTCATGCACAGGATTCCAGTGGTATATGAGCCAATGAAAGAAATGGGAAAACTTGCCGGAGAGATGATTGTAGAAAAAATCGAAGATAAAAATAGAAAAATTCCTGTTAAAACGCTGACATGCGAATATGACTCTAATGATTTTTATAAAAAATAGGCAGGGAGAACGAAATGGAACAGGAAACACAGACACCACACAAACGAAGAGCACGATATAAGGGAAATACTCCGGCTGGAATGCCTGCATGGTGAAGGTCATATGTATGCAACAGATGTGGATCAGGAGGAATCTGCATAGCCTCGTAAGCGTCTGGCAGAGCAGAGCTTTGGAGAGGACATTCTGACGGTCAAACTTCAGAATTTCTGTACAATCGATGAGATTGCAAAAGAAGCCGGTGGATTTGATTTTATTCTTGCAGATTTCGGGGGATCGTTCATGCAGATCGACAATCTGAAGCGTGGTTTTTCTTTCCGTGCAGACGGACCGCTTGATCTTCGCCTGAATCAGGAAAAGGGAATCAGCGCGGCAGAGCCAGATCCACAAAAATGTGCTGGCGGTTAAGGCATGCGTCCGTCCTATATGCTAAAAATGAAGATTCTGTGAAGCGAATCAAAAGTATTGACAGTAAAACAAAGAATTATTACAATAAGCCTATCATAAAGATATGTTAAACGAGGCTGTTACAGTAGATAAATGAACTGCTCCCCGTCAAGTAGACAATTGAAAAAATATAAATTTTTCGGGGATGTGAAAAAACTCAATTGAGTTTTTTCGCATCTCCCTTTTTGTACCTGTTGTGTATAAATGACTGAAATCATGCGCAAAGAAAGCGCACTTCCCCTACCCCATAGAAATTCTTTTTTTGAATCTATGCGGCAGTTCTGTTTCTCATCTTTTTTTTCTGATATTTATATAGATTGTGGCCTATCGCCACGAGTAAAACTTCCAGTTTGACTGAATGAATACCTCTTCGGA
>OCHO01001693.1_pt1 | contig 13108 bp, 9 predicted proteins | sample 1538441 | NCBI WGS metagenome assembly OCHO01 (sample SAMN04571691, study PRJEB22368) | human gut metagenome | biome: human gut; material: stool | host: Homo sapiens | place: Luxembourg | collected 2012-06-29
TGTCACCCACCGCAGTCTTAGCGTAGCCAATCCCCTGCTTATCAAAAGCCTTGTATAGACCGAAATTGGACATGACCGTGGTAACGACAGTGTTTGTCAGCAGCTTGCCACGTTCCTTCATATAGCAGCCGTAGATGTACAGGATATGGTCGCCGGTGATGACATTGCCCTTCTCGTCCACACACAGGCAGCGGTCAGCATCGCCATCGAAGGCAAAACCGACATCCAGACCGTTCTCCACTACGAACTTCTGCAGACCCTCAATATGAGTAGAGCCAGCGTTGTTGTTGATATTCAGGCCGTTGGGCTTGTTGTTGATGACATAGGTATCTGCACCCAGAGCATCGAACACACTCTTTGCAATATTCCAGCTTGCACCGTTGGCGCAGTCCAGACCGACCTTCACGCCCTTGAAGGAATAGATACCCAGAGAGATCAGATAGCCCATGTAGCGGTTGCGGCCGGACACATAGTCCACAGTGCAGCCAATGTGCTCCCGGTGAGCGAAGGGCAGCTCCGGCCAATCCTTGTCGAACACATGCAGCTTGCCGTCAATGTAATCCTCGACAAGCAGCAGGGTCTCTTCCGGCATCTTCTCGCCGTAGCAGTCGATCAGCTTGATGCCGTTGTCGTAGTAGGGGTTGTGGCTGGCAGAGATCATAATTCCGCAGTCGAAGTCATCCACACGGGCGATGTAGGCCACACTGGGCGTGGTGGTGACGTGCAGCAGATAGGCATCTGCACCAGAAGCGGTCAAACCAGCCACGAGACTGTACTCGAACATATAGCTGGAGCGGCGGGTATCCTTACCAATGACAATGCGGGCAGGATTCGTATCGCCGTTGCGTTCCCGGAGCATGTTGTAGTACCAGCCCAGGAAACGGCCTACCTTATAGGCATGATCTGCAGTCAGAGTGATTCCGGCTTCGCCACGGAAGCCATCTGTACCAAAGTATTTTCCCATTTTAGATATGTTTCCTCATCCAAAGAGTGAATAAACGAATAGGTATATGCTTTTAGCCGAGAGAGTCTCTCGTTGCCTGCTGCTCGCCACGGAGAGGCAACATACTTGAGCAGCACATCCATGTGACTTAACACATGGCCGATAATTATTAGTCTTTGCAGAACAATTTTCAGGCATCGAACTGTCCATTATGGAATGTGTCTTTTAATGAAATCAGAAACAATCATTTCATATTTTTCGGGATTTGTTCTATAGCAACTCGTATGTCCCGCTCCAGGAACTATATACATCATTTTTTGGCTTTGGCAGCTCTCATAAATTCTATTCGCCATGGACAGCGGTGCCTGAGTATCCTCATCCCCATGAATAATTAAAATTGGAACATTTGTCTTTGATACTGCGTTGCAAGAGTTTGCATCTTCTAAATTGAAACCGCCAAAAATTCTGGCTCCCGTATTTACAAACTGTGCAAACAGACTTATCAGTATTCCATTGTGATACAGCTTATCTTCACTATTTACCCTTATCATTTCTAAAGGTGATGTAAATCCTGCATCATCTATGATTCCGCAAACGGATTTTGGCAACCCCAAATCACTGCTCATCAATGCTATTGCCCCGCCCATAGAAATTCCCATAAGGTATATAGGCACCTGTTCTCCAAATTCAGAAGCCACCCAATTTGCCCAGTCACAGCAGTCATATCTTTCCAACACACCAAGTGTCGAAATATTTCCTCCGCTCTCACCATGTGCTCGCATGCTTACCAGTAAGAGGTTCCATTCATGCTCCTCTGTAATTCTGTAAATTGGCACTCCACATACATAGCTATCAGACCAAAGTCCATGAAAAAAGATGATAATTGGTGCATTTTTCTTTCTTTCAAAATAATGGCCGACTAATTTCACTCCATCAGATGCCGTGATCGTAATCTCCCTATTTGGCTCATTCTTTATCTTGTACGCTTCTGTTATTATTTTATACTGCCATTCATCAGCAATTTCTAAATCCGGCCAGTGTATTTCTCTTCTTGAGCAAGCCCTCTGAAAAGCATATTTACTTGCCACTATCAGCACCATTATTCCGATGACTAAAGTCAGCAGAAATATTAATCTATTTTTCCCATTTATATGTGCTTTCGTCATAAAAAACACTTCCATATAGCTTATACAGAATTACATATACCTTAGCCTGATTATGCATTTAGCCGGATAGATATCCGTTGCCTGCTGCTCACCACGAAGAGGTAGCATATTCGAGCAGCACAGCCATGTTTTCGCATGGCTTGTAAGTATTAGTCTCTGCGGAACAGGTCGCGCGTGTAAACCTTGTCCTGCACATCGTCCAGACAGCTATCGTAACGATTGGCAATGATAGCCTGACTACACTTCTTGAACTCATCAAGATCATTGACGACCTCACTGCCGAAGAAGGTGCTGCCATTCTCCAGCGTCGGCTCGTAAATGATAACAGTAGCTCCTTTTGCCTTGATGCGCTTCATGACACCCTGGATAGAAGACTGGCGGAAGTTATCCGAGTTGGACTTCATGGTCAGGCGATACACGCCAATCACACAGGGCTTCTCCTGAGACTTGTCGTACTCGTTATCTTCACCATATCCGTAGTAACCTGCCATTTGTAACACACGGTCTGCGATGAAATCCTTACGGGTGCGGTTGGACTCCACAATAGCCTCAATGAGGTTTTCCGGGACATCAGCATAATTGGCAAGAAGCTGCTTCGTATCCTTGGGCAGACAATAACCACCGTAGCCAAAGCTAGGATTGTTATACTGGTCGCCAATGCGTGGATCGAGACAAACGCCCTTGATAATCTGCTGAGTGTTCAAACCTTTCATCTCAGCATAGGTATCCAGTTCGTTGAAATAAGACACACGCAACGCCAGATAAGTATTGGCGAACAGCTTAACTGCCTCGGCTTCGGTGAACCCCATGAACAGGGTGTCGATGTTCTCCTTGATGGCACCTTCCTGAAGCAGACCCGCAAACTCATGTGCAGCTTTCACAAGGCGCTCATCGTTCAAATCCGTACCGACAATGATACGGCTCGGATACAGGTTATCATACAGGGCCTTGGACTCACGCAGGAACTCAGGACTAAAGATGATATTCTTGGTGTTAAACTTCTCGCGAACACTTGCAGTATAGCCCACCGGAATCGTGGACTTGATGACCATAATGGCATTCGGATTATACTGGAGAACCAGTTTAATCACAGCCTCAACCGCCGAAGTATCAAAGAAGTTCTTCTTGCTGTCATAGTTGGTAGGCGCTGCAATAACAATGAAGTCAGCATCCTTATACGCTGCCTCTGCGTCAAGAGTAGCGGTTAAATTCAAGTTCTTCTCGGCAAGGTATTTCTCAATATACTCGTCCTGAATCGGAGACTTTCTGTGATTGATGAGGTCAACCTTCTCCGGGATAATATCAACTGCCATGACCTCGTGGTGCTGCGACAGCAGTGTAGCAATAGATAAACCAACATAGCCAGTACCTGCAACTGCAATTTTCATTTTACTCCTCCGTATTAGTTTTTCTTCAACAGTTTTTGAAAGAAGGAAAATATCAATTCATGATAAAGAATAAGTGTCACTATAAAGTAAAGTACCATGTACAACAAAGCCCCAGCAACAAACCCATTTCCCACTATGCTTGTTATGATATAAAAACCACCCCCCATAACCAATATGTAAAGTAATTCTTTAATCCACTTCACATTATATTGTTTTACAAAGCTCCGAATTGCACTTATATACCAAACAATAAGCGTGATAATTGATGCGGCTGATATTGATTCCGGAGTTCTAAAAATCCAATAAGCAATTGCATTCAGAGCAGCCGACAGCATTAACACAAACAAACACACACAGCAATATCGGCGTTGTCTATTGAGCACTTTATAGTAATTAAACATAATTGCACTTATCGAACTTGACAATGCAAGACCCGGAAATATAATCCTAAAATAAACCAACGAAGGCAAATATTCGGGTAAAACATATTTAACAAAAATATTTAAAGGGTAGTAAAACAAATGCCCTGCGAATACCATCATTGAAATAACAGCAATTCCCATGGGCATATCTCGTTCGATAGTATCTACTCCTCTCCGTTTCAAGTTCGGGAGTAAAACCATCGAAGCCGCCCCCATAACCGTTGTCGCCATGTTTAAGATGCTATATGCAAATGCATATATCCCGTATGTCTTCGAGTCAAAAAGCAGAGAAACAAACTGTTGATCAAGTGATAGAACCAAATTAGCGACTTGAAATGCCAGCGTTAAAGAAATTCCTGTTACAAAATAATCTCTTAACAATTTCCATGAATCATGAAAATTATTGTATTCTCCAAACGTAATATCTCTATATGTAAAAACATACCACAACATTAGAATTGCATTGATAAAAATAATCGCGCCAATATATAGTTGACACGGCACTTCCGATATATATCCAGCTCGGTATACTAATATTATGAGACCTGTTGCACAAAGTTTAAAAATGGCATATAAAATCTTTCGCTTCGATAATTCATTAAACCTCATTGTGCTTTGCGAAACGAATTGATAATATGTGGTTACATTTGTCGAAAATGTATCTACTGCAATTGCAAAAACGACGAATCTATAAACTCCGCTAAAGAACAGCACCGACACAAATGCAATGATTACTGATACAACCGCTTGAAATGTAATATAAAACTTTGTGTTGAGTCTAAATGCTTTCTTATCCAGCGTATCATATTCCTGCCCCGCATGTTTTAAGAGAACTCCATCAACAAAACCAAAGTGAAAAAGTGCAGTGTATGACATATATAGCGTGTAAACTTTATAGTACCCGTAATTTGATGCACCCATCAATTTCGGAATTATAAGTGCCGTTATAATACTGCTTGCCAATACTGTCGCATTACTTAAAACAACTTTGAAAAAATCAGATGCCATTTTGTTACTGCTTTTCATCAAATTATTTCCTAACCTTTTTTCTCATTTGTCTAATAAATCTCAAAGTCTTTACTAAATGAAAGTCCATGCACATCACAACGATCAAGTCACTTTTAGATAAAGTTTTCAACCAACTCATTTTTTTCCGAAATCCAATTTGTTCATCAAATAATCTACTCGTTTTGAATTGCTTATATTCTACAGAATAGTTATCAGAAGCCACTAAATTAAAAAAAACATTTTTTCTTTCTCGTAAAAGAGCCGTCTGGAAAATGGCCTTTTTATTCTCCTGCGACAATGGATATCTATCAATCACTCTTTGCAATTCAGCGCAATAGCGTTCTCGATCCTTTAAAAAGTTCTTTCGGTAAACCTCATGTGTTGCAGAAGAAGAATTATCAAAATAAACATACATTGCTTTTTTTAGAGTGATTATGGTCGAGCAATATGAAACAACTGTCAACAAAAAAAGTTGATCCTCCGCCAAAACACAGTCAACAAATTCAATGTTGTTATCCATAATAATTTTACTCGGAAACAGCGTTCTGCAAACTGACCCAAAAATTTTTCTTTCAACAACTACTGAAGTTATAAAATCATTTAAATCATTCAAATTACTATCTTCGAGCATCTCACAGGATGCCGAAATATTTCCGTCTTCATCGCCATATACAAAACTGCATATCACAATACTGTTTTCTTTCGCTTTCGCAAGAAGACTTTCTATAAAACTTGTCTCAACTCTATCATCCGCATCAATAAATACAATGTACTCCCCCTGTGCTTTTTTTATCCCATAATTTCGAGCTGAAGATACCCCTCCATTTTCTTTATGAAACACCCGAACTCGTTGATCTTCTTTCTCGAATCTTTTACAAATTTCTAATGAATTGTCTTGCGAGCCATCATCGATCAAGACAATATCCAAATTCTCATAGGTCTGATCTAAAATACTCCTAATACATCGTTTCAAATATTTATGTGCATTATATATAGGCACAATCACTGAAACCTCTTTTTTCATATTCGCCGCCTACCTTGTATAATTTGCAATAAATGTTCCGATATCATTGCTATAAAAAATGTATAAAAGTAGCCCCACCATAATTACTTTAATAATCAAATTAATTTTATGTTTATCCTGATTGATAGAAAAAAGCATTACAGTAGCATAGGAAACCAAATACATTGTTCGCTCCATAAACAAATAACTAAAACACATTCCCAGCGAGAACAACGATAGGGTTTGTGTATATTCCACAATCATCGCATTTGCATCAGAATCTTTTGGAATTTGTCCTTTATACTGCCTACTTATCAAAAACAATATTCCAATATAGATTATCATACATATAAACAATATAGCCATTCCAAGTCCAGATCTCTTATAAATCGCTTGTATCGAGTATGAATCCCAATATCTAATAGCCTGCATCAAAGCAACTTTAACATAAGCCATACTTGAAGGAATTATGTTATTAACTAGTTCTAATACTCTCGCTCCCAAAAGGTTTACCCCCATCATTGTAATAACAACCGGGGTTTTATTCTTAATTTTTGAAAGTAAAGCAATTGGAACAATTATCAAGGCATACGAGTGAATTAAAGCTGCAGCTATCAAAAGAATTGCTGAATTAAGTAGTCTTTTCTTTTTGCAATACAGATAAACAGCAAGGGAAGAAAGCGCACATGCCGCAACACATCTTAAGCCTGAAACAGCCAGTTTAAATCCAAATGTTGAAAGCCACGCAAAAAAAACAAAAAAAGCTTGTGAATAAGGTACGCACTGCCTTTCACCATATTCCTCACATAAACGATCAAAAAAGATGTAATAGAAAACTGACAAATCAAGCAAAAGCGGAAAAAAAGGTAATAACGTATTATCAGGCAGTCTACTAATCAGCCAAAAATACAGCGTTGCTAAATAGTACGTTCCATATCCACCATTTTTTAATGCATAAGAAAAGTCATGTCCTCTCAATGCATTAACACCATCATAGTGAACAAACAAATCCCACCGTATTACACTATTAGGAACAAAATAATAAACAAACACTAACATACAGGCACAAAATGCTATAATCAAATATTTATACTGCCTGACGGAGATTATCGCATCGTTTCTAAAAATCGTGCAAGCTGTAGACATCACCAAAACAAATAGCGTTATAGCAATGCATATCCATTGAATTAGATTCAATTGCATAATTTTCCTTTCTATCGCATTAGAGGATAGTTATTAAAAACATTACTATACTCTTTACCCATATGTACTGCTTTAAATTTTGTGCTATCCCTATAGGCTTCCTGCCCAAGACTTCTTCTCAAAGACTCATTTTCTTTTAGTTTTAATATTACTTCTACAATTTCATCCGCATTCGGCTCAATTAAAAGTGCACTTCTTTCATTTTCCAACATATCAGGAACTCCCCCAACATTTGACGCAATGATTGGCATCGCAGCGGACATTGCTTCTATCAATGTCATCGGCATTCCCTCCCATTTTGAAGGGAGCATAAACAAATCCGACTTTTCAAACCAAGGTCTGACATTCCCTGTAGTTCCTGCAAATATCACATATTCCGTTAGATGCTGCTTATCCACCTGCTCCTTAATATCTCCAAGCAAGTTACCCTCACCTACAAATATGAATCGAATTTTTTCTCCAGCATCAATTAATTTTTTTAGAGCTAAAACCATCTCGATGTGATTCTTCTGTTCTGAGAATCTTCCAATATGAAGACATGTAAATACATCGTGTTGAGCATAATCATCTTTGGGCGAAAAGTTATTAACATCAATTCCATTATAGATCATTGGAATCTCATTTATATTCATGCCATATCTTTTTTCTATCGATTTTCTAACGCGAGGGCTGATAGCAACTGGTACAGCCTTTCTACTTCTAAACAAAAACTTCTGAAAATGCTGGAGCTTTGATGGAACTTCCTTTTCTGCGACATTATGAACCGTATGAAAAATTTTTCTTTCTTTACTAAGCCCGCCTGCAAGGACTGCATACATCAGCATGTATCTGTGTGTATGGATAATATCCGGTCGAAAATCCCGTATTATTTTTTTCAGTTTTTGAGTCGCCGACCAATCGAAACCACTTTTCTTGTCCAAGAACACTAAATTGATACCGTTATGTATTAGTCTTTCCGTAATTGCTGTTTCACAATGATACATGCTAACAACCATAATTTCATGTTGCTTATTAAGTTCATAGCACAGATTCTCAACCATAATTTCCGCGCCAGCCAAGTTGAAATCTGGCATAATCTCTAAGATTTTCATTGTATCAATCCTTCTCAATCAGCAATTTTTTGAACGACCTTCTTAATAAAAGCTCTATTTCTATTAATTTGCTTATTTTTATAGCTTTCAAATTTTTCTTGGGTTTCCTTGAATTGTGCATTTCCAAATGTCAGATGTAACGCCTCTAACTGTGCAATATGTAAATTATGATAAAATGGACTTGAAATTTTTCCTTTAATATCATACATAGACCAGTAGCCATTATCAAAGTCTCCCAAATGCATTACCAAGCTTTTTACTGCCTTATCCAAAGCTTTCTTATACTTCTCATTTCTATCAACCAAAGTCAGATCGTACAAACCATATAATGAAAAAATCAAACCATTAAGTACAATCGGCTTATTTGTAAATTCGCAAAATAGAACGTCCTCACCCTCATATTTTGACGTTCCCCCTTGCTCAAGCGGTTTCAACATAAAATCAATTGCTTTTTGAGCTCTTTCAAAATACTGGTTTTCCCTTGTAACCTTATATGCCCTGAGCAAAAGAGATGCGCCCTCTCCCTGACACATCGAACCATACGGAGACTCTGGATATACAAAGCCAAAATTATTCCATGCACCTGAATCTTCCTGATTTTCAACCGCGAACTTAACACAGTTCCAAAATTGATTAATATACTTTTCTTCTTTTGTCATAAGATAAAGATCAAACGCACCCAGGCCATATTGAAAAATTGCAACCGGAAAATAGACTACACCTGCAACTTCATCCGTTGTCATTGGGATTGTCTTTTTCTCAAGTGTCTCCGGATCTTTTGTGACTTTCTCAGTCATATTATTAAAATAGCCTTCTAATTTGCCCGGAACAAAACATTTTCCCATGTCCTGATTAACATGCATTATACTGTTTCCAGTTAGCATCTTATACCACTTTTTGATATTATAAACGCTTAGCCCCATACCATGTCCTCTCTTTTTAGCTGAGGTTTCTCAGCATGATCCTCATAATTTTCTCCGGCATAAACTCACTTGCTTTTTTTACACAGTTTAACTTCATCAAAATAAACCGTTCAGGATCCAGAGCTATGCCATTCAAGCACTCTGTCAGCTGATCTACATTTCCCAATTCATACCCAAAACCAGTTACACCTTCGTCTATTACATCGCCACAATTATCCCATCGCGCTGTAACCACCGGAACACCCGCAGCGTATGCATCTATTATTGTACCTGGTACGCCTTCAGTTTTGTAGTGTGTCGGAAAAATCATTCCAAAGTAGTCTCGTAATGTTTCTACACTTTCTTCTGGTTCAACAAAGCCTCTGTACTTAACACAATCACTAAATTTTCTTTTTAATTGCTCAAACCACTCTTCTTGACCACCTTGAACCGGTCCATATACATCTAGCTGATAAACCATCCGTCCATACTTCTTATTTACTGATAAGACGGCATCCACTGCATCCTCTAGTCCTTTTTCTTTCGTTACACGCGCAAAGAAGCACAATCTATAGGGTTCCGTATATTTAGCCTTGAATAATTCATCCGTGTCAATTGGTACAATGTGTTTAAAATTTGGAAAACGTACAATATTGTCAAAACCCTGTTCCTGCAATGCGTCTGCCATACTACTCGTTTCAACATAAATGTAATCAACTTTTTTCAAAAGTCGCTTCAACCGTTCATCAGTGTTTGTCATTGTTGGTAACCAACCACCTACAACTGCATAATGAATTGTTACACCAGTAATATTCTTTAAAAATACGAGTACCGGAGTAAACACTTTTACGCTTTTATGAGCAGGTAGCATGATAACATTTTTACAATTGCACGCCAAATCCACCAACTGCAAAAAGAGTTTAAACGGATGTTTTTTCCAATTAAGCGTGTCGACCTTTTTTACCTCAGATGCTCCAAAGTCCTTATTCAGTTCTTCCGCTATCGCACAGGTTTTTGCTTCCTGTCCTCCTGATTTACTCTTTCCCGAAGCAAAATAGCCTATCATTCCAATTTTCGTTTTCATGTACGAAATTCTCCATTTATGCTTGTTCTTCACTTACTAGACAAAAATATCAGCCTTCAAGAATATGGATCAACTGCCGATAATAAAACTCTTCCGTAAACTGCGCAACATTAACTTTGGCATTTTCCTTCATTTCGTCAGAATACTTGCTGTCGGTCAGAATGTGTTCGATTTCTTTAGCGATATTGTCAATAAGATCTTCATCTCTCTTAAGCAAAACGCAACCATTCTTACCAACATATTCTGGAATCCCCCCAGATTCTGTCGTAATTAATGCGCAGCCAGATGCCATAGCCTCTATCATCGTCATACCCGCCGGTTCATCCCACATCGACGGAAGAACGACCACGTCTGCCATTCTATAAACAGCTGGCATATCTTCGTTATCAATGTAGCCGGTGAAAACGATTTGATTCTCCAATTCCTTCGTTAGAACATGAAGCCTTTCCTCATAAGTTCCAACTATACTTGCCTTGTAGAAATTTGATCCAACAATAAGCAGCACAATATCTTTTCGATTCAACTGTTTTACTGCTGATATAACTTCTTCAATTCCTTTTTCTTTATTTAATCTACCAGCAAAAAGGACTACTTTTTTCCCTCCAATAGTTTCCTTTAAGCGTTTTTCGATTGCTTCTATAGTGCCAGTTACATTCGACTCAAAGAAATAATTACGAAGGCAATTGTACATTACCGAGAACTTTTCATCCGGAATTTGAAATTTCTCCTTCATTTTTTGCTTTACAAATTCGCTGATTACAATTATCCCTCTGCTCTCACAGACTATTTTCCCCATTCCATACAAACTTTTAGGAACGGTGTGCATGTGAAGAAACCACTTATTTTTATACTTCTTTCTGTTGCCGTTCATCTTTAAAGATGAAAGAACCGGAATCGAATTTTCAAAAACAACTACATCAAAATCATTATTCTTCAATACTTGTGCAACAAAAAAAGAAAACCAGCCAATTTGAGCCATAAAACTAAGAGAATGAATTCTTTTACCTCCTAAAATATATTTTGAGAAGATGTAAAAGAAATGGTCCATCTTTTTTACAGCTGTCGGCACTTCTGCCCAAATAAAATTTGTATTTTTATACTTTTGTGAAACATCCAACGCTTCTTCATCATATATAGAAATACAATACGATTCAATTTGGTTTTCTACCTCATTTTGAGAAATCAACTCCTCAATTAATGCCGGAACCGCACCACCCTTAACTGCCGGGATTGGTTGTTTACTTGAACCCACAATTAGAACTTTTTGCATATTTTCCCTCACACCTTTGATGCTTACACTTTCCTCTTATCAATACCAATTCCGGTACCTTTGACCCAAGCCCAGCAGCCAAGTTCATACAGACTGCGGATGACATTGTGACCCTCAATTTCGTGATATAGCTGCCAGTGATACTTTGCCTGCTTCAGTTTATTGCTGGATACCGACCCAGCGCGGCCCATGCGATATGTACCAAGAACTTCTTCCATGCCGTAGCAGTAATCTGTCTTTTTCAGTATCTTCAGCCACAGGGCAAAGTCATTACGCTTCTTGATCGGCGGCACTTCAAATTTTCCCAGTGCCTCCTGATCGTACATCACCGAAAGGTTACCAATTGGATTGGAAAGACGAATCATTTTCTTGTAGTCAGTTTTCTTCGGCGGGATGAACACCGTGTGCAAATCATTTCCACTCTCGTCCATCCAGCCGTAGCCAGTCGCGCTGAACTTAGCGCCGGTCTTTTCCATAAACGCAATCTGCTTCTCCAGCTTGTCAGGTTTCCACAAGTCATCACTGTCCAGAAATGCGATATACTTTCCGGTCGCCCGCTTCATTGCCTCTGTTCTGGCAACCGCAGGACCGCCATTCTGAGGGAGGACATAGTAGTGAATATTCGGATACTTTTCCAAGTACGGCTTCAACATTTCGGCAGTGTTATCCGTGCTGCAGTCGTCCACAATCTGAACCTCCCAGTCTGTAACCGTCTGGGCAATCACAGAATCAAGCGATTGCAAAATGAACTTGCCGCAGTTGTAAGTCGGCATAATCACACTAACTAGCATTCTATCGTTCCTCTCCGCATATCAAAGATTACAGCCCAGACTCAATCTCAAAGAGTCTGAGCCGTTTATTCCTTATATAAAGCTCTACTAATCGTCCTCAGCAGTGTGATCTACACACTGCCGCTATGTCTTGTGCCGCTGCATTGGGTCTCTACTACGCTCTAAATTGCACCATTTTTGACGCTACGGTAGCTCCCTCGTTTATGCCGGATTACCCCACACCAATGAGCATCTCTGCGACCATGTGTTTATCATCATCTTGCTCACATCCGCCTTGTTATCTCTAAGACCGGGATGAAATCGCAGATGATGTTATCATCGCCAAGCCCAGATAACGCTATGTGATAATCACCACAATGTTGGTAATACCATCATGGTGCAATCCGGCATAACCCCACGAGCTACGGTCGCATCAATAAAAGAGCTCTTTCGGGGCATAAAAGCCTCAATTCACACGCGTTTTGCCTTCGCTCACGCCCGGGTTTCCGGCATTTTGCACTATCACGAGTGCTATATTGCCCCTATGCAAGGCAATCTGCCGACTTCTCGGCTTAACGCTACTGTAAGAGCTGCATTTATGCCCGATTCCACTCCGGAATTACTTCCAATTTTTAGCAGCAAGAAATGTACAAAATCATCGGTATTTAGTGGTTTTCTCCACTCATTGCGGTGGTTTGACCCTCAGAAACTCCCTCGGTACTTTCAGGCATAAACAGGATCTTCACGGTCGCCAGCATGATTTTCAAATCCTCGATCAGGCTGGGATGCGCAATGTACATCAAATCCATCTGCAGCTTATCATAGGGGGTGGTGTTGTACTTGCCGTACACCTGTGCA
>OCHO01001727.1_pt1 | contig 12949 bp, 16 predicted proteins | sample 1538441 | NCBI WGS metagenome assembly OCHO01 (sample SAMN04571691, study PRJEB22368) | human gut metagenome | biome: human gut; material: stool | host: Homo sapiens | place: Luxembourg | collected 2012-06-29
GCTCTTCCATCAATGCCAGTATCTATAACAGGATTACCAGAAAGCCCATCAGCAGGAGATAAGTTTATGGCTTTTGAAAGTGAAAAGAAAGCTAAAAAGGTAGCAGAACAAAGACAAGAAATAGAAAAAGAAAAGAAAAATAAACCAAAAACACAGGCTTCATTAGCAGATCTATTTAATAGAAAAGAAGCTGGTGAAAAAGAAATAAATATTATATTAAAAGCTGATGTTAAAGGTAGTGAAGAAGCAGTAAAAAATTCATTACTAAAACTAGACATTGAAGGCATGAAAATAAATGTTATCAGAAGTGGTATTGGTGCTATTTCTGAAAGTGATGTTGTATTAGCGGAAGCATCAAATGCTATTATCATTGGTTTCAATATTAGACCAGATCATAAAATATCTGAAACTGCTAAAGATAAAGGTGTAGATATAAGATTATATGATATTATTTACAAAGTAGTAGAAGAAATGGAAGCTGCTTTAAAAGGAAAACTAGAACCAGAATATGAAGAAGTTGTATTAGGAGAAGCTGAAGTAAGAAAATTATTTAAGTTCTCTAAAGTTGGTACCATAGCGGGTTCTTATGTAACATCAGGAGTAATAAAAAGAGGGGCAAAAGCTAGAGTAATAAGAGATGGTGTAGTAGTAAATGATAGTATAATTGCTACTCTAGCTCGTGAAAAAGATCAAGCCAAAGAAGTAAAACAAGGTTTAGAATGTGGAATAACTATCGAAAACTTTAATGATATTAAAGAAAAAGATATAATTGAAGCATATGAACTAAAAGAAGTGAGGAAGTAGAATAATATGAGAAGTGAATTTATTTCAGAAAAGTTAAATGGACATATACCAAATTGTACAAGAAAAGAGTATAGCGAAATATTAGCAGTACATTTTATTACAGAAGATAGAAATAAGGCTAAAGCACAAAAAGAATATCAAACGAGAGGAACTAAAAAGTATATTAAAGAAGGAATTATAGATAGATTATCTGCTAAACCATATAATTTTAATTTAATGGCTCCTAGAAAAAGTAGTAGAGATGGTGTAAATTTAACTGGTGATGAACGTTCATACTATTATGGATATTATACTTTAGGAACTGAAAAAATTGCTATTCAACTAAAATATCCAGATGTCAAGAGAATGGCAACTATTGAAGAAATAGGATATAATGATGCTAAAAGTGGTATATCATTAGCGGATCTACCTAAAGAAATAAAAGAAAATAGAGAGTATTTACTAGGATATAAAAAAGCATTAGAAGAATTATTAAATAATAATAAAAATTTAAGAAAGTAGGAATAATATGAAAGAAACAGAAATTAGCATAAATCGTAGAAAAAGTGATTATGTAAAGATAAGTGCAGAATCTATTTCACAATGTAAAACAGACAAAGATTTTAGAGAAAAAAGATATAAAGAAAAAGCTATGAATAAATTAAATACTAGTGGAAATAATCCTATACTAATTGAAAAAGGAAAACAGGATAGATTAGCAGGCTTATCTGTCGAAGGAAATCTTTATAATATAGAAGGAATAACTGGAAAGTATAATTTAGTATCATATCACTATGGATATACAACATTAGCAAGTAGAACACTAGCAGTATCAATTCCAGAAAAAAAATATACTGATGATTCGCTAAGGATGATTGGCTATAATGATGCACAAGATGAAAATATTGTTTTTGAAGAATTACCTGAAGCGGTTAGAGAATGCGCAGCCTATCTAGAAGGATATAAATTAGGTTTAGAAAAAAGTAAAACTAAAAAAGCAAAATAAAAGGAGATAATTATGAGTGTAAAATTAGATAGATTAGGACACATCTTTACTGAAGCAATATCAAAAATAATAAATGAAGAAGTAAAAGATGATGATATCAAATTTGTAACCATAACTGCAGTTGAAATAACAAATGACTTATCTTATGCTAAAGTATATTTTACTAATCTAATAGACACTGATAGAGAAAAAGTAACTAAAGCATTAAATAGAGCAAGTTCCTTTATTCGTGGTAAACTATTTAATGAAGTAGAAATAAGAAAAATGCCTGAGTTAACATTTGTTTATGACGAATCAATTGAATATGGTAACAAGATAGAAAAGATAATTGATGAAATAAATAAGGAGGAGTAAGTATGAACAATATTATTGACAAAGTATTAACAAGCAATAATATTGTTTTACTTTGTCATAATAATCCCGATGGTGATGCTATCGGTAGTACTTTAGCTATGTATCACGCCTTAAAGAAATTAGATAAAGAAGTGGATATAGTAATTAAAGAGCCACCCAAAAGATTTAACTTTCTAGAGGGTTTTCAAGATATTAAAGAAGAAAGCAGTAAAGATTATGATACCGCTATTATATTAGATACTGCTAACATAGATAGAGTAAATGATCCAAGTGATATTTTAAATAGAGTAAAGAGAAAATATGTAATTGACCATCATATCAGTAATACTAAATATGGAGATGAAAATCTAGTTAAAGAGCGACCAGCCTGCTGTCAGATAGTATATGAAATAATAAAAGAATTAAATATCGAGATAACCAAAGAACTAGGAGAACCACTAATGACTGGCTTACTTACTGATACAGGTGGTTTCTCTCATCAAGATGTTTTACCAAGTACTTTTGCCATGGCTGAAGACTTAAGTAAAATAGTAAATATATATCTTCTTTATGATAAAGCCTTAAGAACAATAACTATAAATCAGTTTAATATTAAAAAGATAGCTCTAGATAATTTAGAGTTCTATTATAATGGAAAAGTAGCTATATCATATATAACAGAAGAAGATATGATAAATACTGGAGTAGACCAAAATGACTGTGGTATTCTAGTAAATATCCCTCTAGAGATAGAAGGAATAGAAGTATCAATATTCTTAAGAAAGTATAAAGAAGAAATAAGAGTATCACTTCGCAGTAAGCATATTAATGTAAATGAAATAGTAAAAGTATTTGGTGGCGGAGGCCATATTAATGCTGCTGGTGTAACAGTAAAGATGCCTTATGAAGAAATAAAAAAACAAGTACTAGAGGAAGTAGGTAAGAGAATCAATGAATGGAGTATTAGTAGTAAATAAACCAAAAGATTATACAAGTAGAGATATCGTAAATATCATATCTAAAAAGTTTAATACCAAAAAAGTAGGTCATACTGGAACATTAGACCCATTAGCAGAAGGCGTTCTAATAGTACCGATAGGCAAAGCCTTAAAAGTAGCAGAACTACTAACATCAGAAACCAAAGAATATATAGCAGAAGTCATACTAGGTTATGAAACAGATATGTTAGATATAACAGGAACAGAAATAAAAAGAAATATTCCCAAAGTAACTAAAGAAGATATCGAGAAAACACTAAAAAAATATACTACCAAATATCTTCAAGAAGTACCCATGTATTCAGCAGTCAAAGTAGGAGGAAAAAAACTCTATGAATATGCAAGAAGCAATATACCAGTAACTCCACCTAGTAAAGAAGTAGAAATATACTTCTTAGATTTACTAGAAGACCCCAAGTATCTAACTAATACCATTGAGTTCAAAATAAAATGTAAAGTGAGCAAAGGAACATATATAAGAAGTCTAATTAGAGATATAGCTTATGACTTAAATACCTATGGAACAATGAAAAGTCTAGTACGAACAAAGCAAGGAATCTTTTCCCTAGAAGACTCCTATACACTAGAAGATATTCAAAATGATAACTATAAATTACTTACCATAAGAGAAGTACTATCAAATATTCCCGTAACAATAATAGAGGGTGATACCCTAAAGAAAGTACAAAATGGTATGTCTCTTCCCATCTTTTTCAATTCAGAATTATCATTACTAATAGACCATAAAGGAAGAGAAATAGCTATCTATAAAAAAGAAGGAAATATGGATAAACCATATAAAATGATTGAGGTAAACAATGAATAAAATAAGAGTAATGAATGAACTACTATCAAATAAAATAGCAGCAGGAGAAGTAGTAGAAAAAGTCGTATCAATAGTAAAAGAATTAGTAGAAAACTCCGTTGATGCCAAAGCAACAAATATTAAAATAGATTTAAAAGAAGCAGGTATCCGTGAGATTATCGTAACTGATAATGGTATCGGTATGAATAGAGAAGATGCCCCATTAGCTTTTCAAAGACATGCAACTAGTAAATTATATACCGATGATGACTTATGGAATATATCTTCCCTAGGTTTTAGAGGAGAGGCTCTTCCCTCAATTGCCGCTGTATCAGATGTCATATTAAAAACATGTGATGGAGCAGTAGGAACAATGGTTCACATCAAAGGAGGTAAAATAGAGAAAGTAACAAATTCTGAAGCAAGAATAGGTACTCAAATAACCGTAACTAGTATGTTCTATAATACTCCTGCCAGACTAAAGCACTTAAGAAGTCCTTATGCCGAACTAGCAAATGTTGTCGAATATGTCAATAAAATGGCCTTATCATATCCAAGTATCAAGTTTAGACTAACTAATGACGATAAAGAAATCCTAAATACCGATGGTAGCGGTAATCAATTAAAAGTAATAAAATCAATCTATGGCTTGGATGCTGCTAAAAGAATGTTAGAAATAAAAAATGCCAATGATGACTATGAACTAGCAGGTTATATATCCCTACCTGAAGTAACAAGAGCAAATAGAAATCACATGACTATTCTTGTTAATAATAGAGTAATCAAAAATCAATATCTAAATAAAATAATTAATGATGCCTATTCTTCATTTAAAGAAGACACTCGTTATCCAATTGTTGTTATAAATATAAATGCCGATCCATCCCTAATTGATGTCAATATTCATCCATCCAAACAAAATATCAAGTTTAGTAATTTTGAAGATTTAAAAGTCCTAATCGAAGATACCATAACAAGTACTATCAAGAAGAAAATACTAATACCAAAGATAGAAACCAAAGAAGAAGGACCTGAAATAACATATAAAAATTTAACCTTGAATCTAGATAGAAATAACATAGCACCAAAAGAAGAAGAAAAAATATATCCAGATGAAAATAAAGAAAGATTAAATAATCTAGTTAACTTTATTGAAGAACCAAATAATGAGTATGATACCGAAGAAGAAAAAGAAGACTATGCTGAAGAAATAGTCCATGACAAATTGCCAGAGTTATATCCAATAGGACTAGCCTTAGGAACCTATATCGTTTGTGAAAATGAAAAAGGAATCTATCTAATTGACCAGCATGCTGCAGAAGAAAGAGTAAACTATGAACGAAATTATTACTTATTATCACATCCTAATAACGATACCATCTCTCCATTAGTACCAATAGTAATAACATTACCCAATAATGAATATATCAAAATAAAAGAAAATCTAAATATAATGGAAGAATTAAATTTTGAAATAGAAGAATTTGGTATTAATTCCTTTAGAGTAATATCTCATCCAACCTGGGTACCAAAAGGAAGAGAAGAAGAGATAGTAAGAAGAATATTTGAAGAAATACTATCTAAAGGTAAAGACTTTACACTAGGAAAGTTTAGAGATAATCTAGCCAAGTTAGTAAGTTGTAAAATGAGTGTCAAGGCCAATACTAGAATAACCAAAGAGGCCCAAGAAGAAATTATAAACAAACTAAGAAAGTGTAATAATCCCTATAATTGTCCTCATGGCAGACCAACGATAATTCATTTTACCATATATGAAATAGAAAAAATGTTTAAAAGAAGTGTTTAAAGTACTTCAGAGCCTAAGGTCTCTTTCGTGTTATAGAAAGCCTAAGGTCTTTCTATAATAATTTAGAGCCTTAATAATAAGTCTCTAAATTAAAAATATGTTTGACATACACCATAGATTATGCTATTATAAGTGGCAAGTGGGGTGATATTATGTCATATGAAACAGATGTAATGAGAAGTTTAACATTAGCTTTAAGAGATAACAACAAAAATATCGAAGTATTAAAATATTTATCATTAGAATTAAGAAGAGCTAATGAATTAAAAGAAATAGAACTAGGTTTAAGAAAAGTAGAAGATTATTCATTTAATCAAAATAACCAAAAGAAGAAGATAAAATAAACATCTTCTTTTCTTTAAAAAGGAGGATATATGCATAAAATAATTGTCATAACAGGACCAACAGCAGTAGGAAAAACAAAGTTAAGTATTGAACTAGCCAAAAAATATGATGGTGAAATAATAAATGCTGATGCCGTTCAAGTATATAAAGGATTAGATATAGGTAGTGCTAAAGTAACAGAAGAAGAAAAAGAAGGTATTCCTCATCACTTATTAGATTTTAAAGAAGTAACCGAAGAATATACCATCTATCACTATCAAAAAGATTGCCGTGAAAAAATAAAAGACATTCAAAGCAGAAATAAAACACCCATTCTAGTAGGAGGAACAGGCCTTTATATAAAAGCAGCCCTATATGATTACAAATTATCTGAAGAAAAAAGTACTAATACTTATGACAACTTAACTAATGAAGAACTATATGAAGAATTAAAAAAGTTAGATAAAGATATCATAATAGATAAAGACAATCGTCGTAGATTAATAAGAGCAATCAATTATTATAAAGAAAATAACGAATCAATAAATAAAAATAAAACCAATAAATTACTATATAATGTAATCTTTATTGGACTTACTACAGATAGACAAGTATTATATGATAAAATAAATAAAAGAGTAGATGAAATGATAAGTCAAGGCTTACTCGAAGAAGTAAAATCCTTCTACGACAAAGGTATAAAATTCAAGCCATTACTAAATGCTATTGGCTATCGTGAACTATATAATTATTTAGATGGTAATTGTACTAAAGAAGAAGCAATTGAAAAAATAAAACAAAACTCTAGACATTATGCCAAAAGACAGTATACCTTCTTTAATCATCAATTACCAGTAGTATGGTTTGAAACAGATTATAATAATTTTAACAATACCATAGAAAAAGTAGCTAGTTGCATAGATAGTAACTAACTACTTTTATTCTTTTTCAATTAAAAATCTTTTAAGTTCACTAGGTTCTTTATCATTAATAATAATATCATAAATAAGATCAATAATAGGCATCTTAATCTTTTTATTTCTTAATAATTTCTTAATAGATTTAAGAGTATATAATCCCTCAATAGTAGTGCTTTCAATATATTTATTAATTTCTTCCTTACTTTTACCTTCACCAATAATTTTTCCTAAAGTATAATTTCTACTTTTAACAGAAGTACAAGTAAGTAAAAGATCTCCAAAACCTGCGAAAGAAAGAATAGTTTTTTTATTTCCACCAAGAGCCTTAATAAGTGCCTTAATATCATGTAGTGATTCAGTAATAAACATACTACTAGTAGATATAGGATATCCCATACCATCTAACATCCCTGAAGCAATAGCAATAACATTCTTAATAGCTCCGCAAATCTCTGTACCAACAATATCTTTAGTATGTCTTAACTTAACATAATCATTTTGCATATATTTTAATAAAACATCTCTAGCAGTATTACTTCTAGTAGCAAGAGTAAGACCAATAGGAACCTTATATACAATATCAACTGCAAAAGTACCACCAGAAATAATAGCAATATTATTAGTATTAATATTCTCTCTAACTACATCATATAAAAATCTACAAGTATTTTGTTCAATCCCCTTAGAGGCAATACAAATAACCTGTTTATTATTATAATATTTTTTTAACTCTTTACTAGTACTATCCAAAAACTTAGCCGGAATAGCAATCATAATAAGTTCAGCACCATCTACAACATCTTTCATATCAGTACTAATAACAATATCCTTAGGAATCATAAAATCTACTTTATCACTCTTCCCATTTTTAAGTAATATATTTTTTTCTTCTTCACTATTAGTCCACATTTTAATTTTACATTTATTATTATAAAAAACACTAGCAAGTGCCATACCATAAGCACCAGTACCAATTATAGCAACATTCATTTAATAATCATCCTTTCATTAATCTTAATATCAAAATACCCACTAGGAGTTTCAAATACCTTAGTAACACCCTTTTTAGGTAGTATAACTTTACTTCTAGATAAATCATTGTAAAAGAATAAAACCTTATTATCATTGTCACACATAATAACATCAATATTCTCTTTCATAAAAAAAGTATGGATACTATTACATCTATCAAATAAAAGTGCTTTATCAATATTTCTAGTAAACATAAATCCCTTTAATCTAGAAAAAAAACTTTTACATTCATATAAATCAATATCTTTATTATTATATAACAGCTTCATTCTACCACCTATAATAATTATATATATAAATAATTAAAATATCAAGTCAATTTTATTCACTTCCTTGATAAAAATAGTAATTTATGATAATATATATGTGGAGGAAATAATATGGAAAATTATCAAGAAGTAAAAGTTGAAAAATATGTAAAAGATGGTTTAGTAAGTGGGAAATTAACTCCTATCGAAGCCGAAAAATTTGCTAGAATAATAGCAAGACAAGGAACATTAGGAGAAGAAGTAATATCATGGAGCGTAGATAGTTTAGGAAATGCTATTGAAGAGAAAAGAGATACTGTAAAAGTAGATTCTAAAACAAATAATTTAGGTTGGATTGTAACAAAAGCCGATGAGCAAGGAAATCCAATTCTAGATAATAATGGACATATTAATCAGTGGATAATTGAAGACTCAACATTCACAAAGAAATATGAAATAGATCCTAATAATAATTTAATATTCAGACCAAAAGGTGGAGTTCAATTATTTGTTCAAATACCAGATAATATTATATTGGAACAATGGGGATCAAAAATGCAAATAGCCCAAGGAGGATATATTAATATTACTGATCCCAGTGATATGTATGGAATTTCTGAAAGAGATTTTACTGATACATATAGAAAAGTTTCAGCATCAAATAAAAATTTACATTAAAGAACATAGTAAAAAATACATGTTCTTTTTCTAATTTATTGATAAAAATAGTCATTTATGATAATATATATGTGGAGGAAATAGTATGAATAGAAAAGGGTTCACTCTAATAGAGTTATTAGCAGTAATAGTAATATTAGGAATAATATTGACATTTGCAGTGCCAAGTATAACAAATATATATAAAGAAAGTAAATTAAAAACAGAGGGAATGTTTTTAAATGAATTATCCAAAAGCATAGATAGTTATGTAACATTAAATAGTGATAAGATAGCATTTAACGAAAAAAAGACCGCTACTAAAACAGAAAAAAATCAAAGCTCATCAGTAACAGTATATAAAGGTGAGATTTCTATCAAAGATTTAATAGATGATCAAATAATAGAAGAAAAAGATTATATAAATCCAGGTAATAAAAATGCTACATGTGATAATGATAACAAAATAGTCGAAGTATATCGTGACTCTGATTATGTCTATTGTTATAAAGTAAATAAAAATAAATTAAAGTGTTTAACTGATGAATATAAAAACTCATTAGATAGTGATTATGCTATTGATACATGCATATGGAAATAGGAGAATAAAATGACAACAATAATAATACTATCAATAATATTTCTAGTAATCGATCAAATATCTAAAATATTAATAATTAAATTACTAGAACCTAATGAAGTAATAACTATTATAAAGAACTTTTTCTATATAATATATACTAACAATACTGGAGCAGCATTCAGTATTTTACTTGGTAAAAGAATTTTCTTAATAGTAGTAGCTATTCTTATAATAGGAATATTATTATATTATATTAAGAAAAATAAAGTAGATGGAAAATTAAATATCATAGCTTTCTCATTAATAATAGGAGGTTCACTTGGTAATTTAATTGATCGTATAGTAAGAGGCTATGTTGTAGATTTCATATCTATAAAATTAGGAAATTATAATTTTCCAATCTTTAATATAGCAGATTCTCTAATTGTAGTAGGAGTATTTCTCTTACTAATAGGAAATACAGGAGGTAACAAAAATGATAATAGATGAAAACAATGTAGGTATTAGAATAGATAAATATTTAACTGATAATACTGAATACACTAGAAGTAAAATACAAAAAATGATTGATAATGGAAATATATTAGTAAATGGAAAAGAAGTAAAATCAAGTTATATATTAAAAGAAAATGATAAGATTGATATAGAAGAATATAATGAAGAAGTAGATATAGTACCAGAAAATATTCCTCTAGATATTTATTATGAAGATGATGATTTAATCGTCGTAAATAAACCAAGTGGTATGGTAGTTCATCCCGCTCCTGGTAATTATACAGGAACATTAGTAAATGCTCTAATGTATCATACTAATAATTTAAGTACTGTAAATACAAGTATTAGACCAGGAATAGTTCATAGAATAGATGCTGATACATCAGGATTATTATTAGTAGCTAAAAATGATAAAGCTCACAATATTTTAGCGGACGCCATTGCTAAAAAAGAAGTAGTAAGAGCCTTAGTAGAAGGCGTAATTCTTGAAGATACCGCTACTATTGATGCTCCGATCGGTCGCGATAAAAATAATCGAAAGAAAATGGCTGTAACCAGTGAAAATTCTAAAGATGCAGTAACTCATATCAGAGTATTAGAAAGATATAATACTGCCACTTTAATAAGATGTAAACTAGAAACAGGAAGAACTCATCAAATAAGAGTACATTTAAATTATATAGGCCATCCAGTCGTAAATGATCCCGTCTATGGTTATAAAAAATTAATAGATAAAGATTTTGGACAAATGTTACATGCTGAAAAATTAGGCTTTGTTCATCCAACAACAAAAGAGTATATGGAATTTACTGCTCCAGTACCAGAAAGATTTAAAGAAATATTAGAAATATATAAAAATAAATAAAATGAATAAAATTCTTCTTAAGTATTCATAATGAATATGAAAGGAGAATTTTTAATATGTCACGCCATAAAGTAGAAATAACTGGTGTGAATACTGCGAATATAAAAGTATTAACAAATGAAGAAATGTTAGAACTATTTAAAAAAATGAATGAAGGAGATCCCTTTGCTAGAGAAGACTTAATAAATGGTAATTTAAAATTAGTTTTAAGTATTTTAAGAAAATTTACTGGTAAAGTAGATAATCTTGATGACTTATTTCAAGTAGGATGTTTAGGTTTAGTAAAAGCAATTGACAACTTCAATACATCTTATGATGTAAAATTATCAACATATGCTTGCCCAATGATTGAAGGAGAAATAAAAAGATACTTAAGAGATAATAATACTCTTAGAATATCTCGAAGTATAAAAGACTTAGCCTATAAAACATTAAAACTAAAAGAAGAATTATCAGTTGGTGGAAAAGAACCTACTAATAAAGAAATAGCAGAAAAATTAAAAGTAACAGAATATGAAATATCTGTTGCTCTAGATTCCTTAAAAGAACCAGTAAGTATGTATGAACCAATATATAATGATGGAGGAGATACCATATATCTTTATGATCAAATAGCAGTAAAAGAAGATGAATATGGTTTAGATAATAGATTAGCACTAGATAGAGCAATGAAAAATTTAAAAAAAAGAGAACTAAATATCCTAAAAGACCGCTTTATAGTAGGTAAAACCCAAATGGAAATAGCGGAAGAATTAGGAATATCACAAGCCCAAATATCTCGTATTGAAAAAAATGCCATTAATACTATCAAGAAGAATATTAAATAAGCATATACTTAACTAGGTGATATAAATTGAGATTATCTGATTTACAAACAAAAGAAATAATAAATATGACAACAGGTAAAAGATTAGGTTTAATTATAGATGTTATCATAAATGCCGAAGGAAATATAAAGTCTCTTATTTTAGAGGAAAAAAAGATGAAAAGATTATCAAGCCGTGAAGAATATGAATTAGATTGGAAACAAATAGCCAAAATAGGAGATGACATAATACTAGTAAAAGATAAATATGCTGAATAAAGCCTTGTTAAAAAATAATATTTATATTATAATTAACTTAAGGTGATATAAGTATGAATAGAAAAGGATTTACCCTAATAGAACTATTAGCAGTAATAATATTAATTGCTTTAATAGCAGTTCTCATAGTACCAAATATAATAGATACAATGACCAAAAGTAAAGAAGCATCATATCAACTACTAGTAAAAAACATTGTAACATCTGCTAAAACATATTATGAAGAGTGTGAATATGGTGATTTGTCAAATAGAACTAAATATGGAAGTTATGCTTGTAAAATAAATAATAATACTATAGCAACAACTTTAGGAACACTTGCTAATACTGGTATGCTTACCGTATCAGACGTTGATCCTAACAATAAAGATAAAAAAGTAGTATTAGATCCTAGAGATACAACAAAAGATATGAGTGCTTGTCAAATAACAATAACTAAAGTAAAATCAAATATAAAAGATGATAATGGAATTACTTCTAATAAGGTAACATACAAAGTAGAAGCATCTTCTGGTAATAACTGTCCAACAACAGAAGAATATAAAAAATAAGAAGGAGAATAATTATGCAGTTAGTAGGAAATAAATGGGATGAAATATTAGAAGAAGAATATCATAAAGATTATTTTAAGAAAATAGTATTATATATAAATAAAGCATATAAAGAAAGACCAATCTATCCACCCAAAAGTTATATATTAAGAGCACTATCATTAACCGACTATGATGATGTCAAAGTAGTAATACTAGGGCAAGATCCATATCATGGAACAGGAGAGGCTAATGGGTTAGCCTTTGCAGTAAATCCTGGTGTTAAATTGCCACCATCTCTAAAAAATATATATAAAGAATTAAAAGATGATTTAAATATTCCTATATCTGATAAAGGTGATTTAACATGTTGGGCTAAAGAAGGAGTATTATTATTAAATTCTGTTTTAACTGTAGAAAAAGATAAGCCAGCCTCTCATAAAAATTTAGGTTGGGAAAACTTTACTGATGCTATCATC
>OCHO01001734.1_pt1 | contig 12928 bp, 10 predicted proteins | sample 1538441 | NCBI WGS metagenome assembly OCHO01 (sample SAMN04571691, study PRJEB22368) | human gut metagenome | biome: human gut; material: stool | host: Homo sapiens | place: Luxembourg | collected 2012-06-29
CAATGGAAAGCAGATCCTGTTGCTTCCACTACTCCTGTTCGCTGTCTTTTTGGGCGGCGGCAACTATGTTTCTCTTCTTCCCTGTATGCTTCTGTCAGTAACCATAACACTTCTGTTACTGTTACAGAAAAATAAAAAAGCATATATCTGCGGGATTACTTCTGTCGTTCTCCTGTTGTCCTTCGCCGTAAGCGCCATGGCTCCCGGCAATCACGTACGTCAAAGCGGCATGTGGAAGATTCCTGCCTGGAAAGCGATTGCAAAATGTCTGTTACAGGGCATCCGTTATACCTTTGCCTGGACGGGATTGTGGTGGGTGCTTGCCGCGCTGCTTCTGCTGCCGGTCTTCCTGCGGATCCTGCAGAAGAAAAACGGAGCATTTTTCTCCCACCCTATTCTGTTTACCGGTTATGCTTACGGACTGTTCTGCTCCATGTCCTGTCCCCTGTTCTATACCATGAACTCCACGGGACCGGGCCGGGCGGTTGCCATCGTCTATTATATGTTCCTACTGATCAGTTTTACCGTATTCTTCTATTGGATCGGCTTTGTGCTTCTGAAAATGCAGGCACGACCGAAACCCCCGGAGAGAATAGAAGTCTCAGGAAAGCTTAACACCGCTCGTTATCTTGCTATGGCAGTTCTGTTATTCAGCATCCTCTGTACCGGATTGTGGCAGGAAACTTCCGCCATGAAAGCCATCCGGGTACTGACAGATGGGGAAGCCGCTGCCTACGCCGCGGAATACGAAGACCGTCTGCTTCTCCTGAATGATCCGAAGGTTACGGATGTGGTACTGACACCGTTTACGCATCAGCCGGCGTTGATCTATACCGGTGATCTCCCCGGTGACCCGGAAGATCCCACCAGCAGGAAGGTCGCTCAGTATTTCCAAAAGACATCGCTGTATGTCAATTACGGCAACAACTGATAATAAATGGCCTGCGTATTCAGTGTATACAAAAAAGGACGTCTCCGATCTCCGGAAATGTCCTTTTTCTTAATAATTCGTCTTTATTGTCCTTCGTATTTCTCGCTCTGCATCCGGATCAGCTCTGCATCCTCAAAGTAGTTGATACGCATTGCACTCTTCACCTCAGCCAGAGTCTGCGCTGCCACTTCACGTGCCTCATCACTGCCTTTTTTCAGGATATCATAAACTGCGGGAATATCCTTCTCCAGTTCTTTTCTGCGGTTACGGATCGGTTCCAAAGTCTCCTGCATAACATTATTCAGGAACTTCTTCACCTTCACATCTCCCAGACCGCCTCTGGTATAGTGTGCTTTCAGTTCGTCCAGATCTGCATAATCCGGCAGATATCTCTCAAAATGTTCCTGCCGGCAGAAAGCATCCAGATAAGTGAATACGGTGTTGCCTTCCAGGTGTCCGGGGTCGCTGACTAACAGATGCTCCGGATCGGTGTACATACTCATGATCTTGGTGCGCACATCATCTGCACTGTCTGACAGGTAGATGCAGTTACCCAGGGATTTGCTCATTTTTGCTTTACCATCGATGCCGGGCAGTCTCTGGCATGCTTCGTTCTCAGGTAAAAGTGCCTTAGGCTCTACCAGTACCGGTGCATATACGGTATTGAACTTGTGCACGATCTCTCTGGTCTGCTCGATCATCGGCAGCTGGTCACCACCTACCGGAACAGTCGTTGCCTTAAATGCAGTAATATCAGAAGCCTGGCTGATCGGATAAGTAAAGAAGCCTACCGGAATGCTCGCTTCGAAGTTACGCATCTGTATCTCGCTCTTAACAGTCGGGTTTCTCTGTAATCTGGCTACGGTCACCAGATCCATATAATAGAAAGTCAGCTCACACAATTCGGAGATCTGAGACTGAATGAAAATCGTAGCCTTAGCAGGATCCAGTCCACAAGACATGTAATCCAGTGCCACTTCGATTATATTCTGGCGCACCTTCTCGGGATTCTCGATATTATCCGTCAGAGCCTGTGCATCTGCGATCATGATAAAGGTCTTCTTATATTCGCCGGAATTCTGCAGCTCCACACGTCTCCTGAGAGATCCAACATAATGTCCTACATGTAGTCTGCCGGTGGGTCTGTCGCCCGTTAAAATAATCTTGTCCATTTCATCCTCTCAATCCGCCGCCAAAGCAGCTATACATCATTAAATTTATCATACCATTTTTTCCACAGTAGTACAACGGGTCCGAAAAACTTTTTCCTACCTTTCACTCTACCTGCACTCGCCGCTGCGCAGGGATTTCACCAATAACGGTATCTCGAACAACAGCATCACGATCCAGCCGATCATGTTGGCCCACGCCAGACTGGCGAAGTCCATATGCAGCAGACGCAGCATCACGAATACCGCCACAACTCTGCCCAACATATTCATAAAGGTGCTGTACAGTGTCACCTTCAGATCGCCGATGCCACGGAAGAATCCCTGGATTCCGTTGGTCATTCCCGGCAGGATATACATCCAGGAGATCAGGTGCAGATAACTGATTCCGAGAGATACCACCTGCGCATCCCCATCCTCGGCGAACAGAGTCATGATCTGCGGAGCCAGGCCCCAGATCACCGCAAACAAACCGATGGAATAGACCAGCTCGATCAACAATCCTGTCTGAAAACCTTTCTTCATGCGCTCTTTGTGTCCGGCGCCCTTGTTCTGCGCCAGGAAAGTCGTCATGGCATGTCCGATGTTCTGCTGCGGCGTATAAGCGAAATCATCCACGCGGTTCACTGCGGTAAATGCTGCCATAACCGCCACACCCTGAGTATTGACTACTGACTGAATGATGAGCTTGCCCAGCTGTAAGCATACCTGTTGCATGGCACTGGTGCTGCCGTAGCTGACAGTCTTACCAAGCAGGCTCTTATCAAAGACCCACCACTTTTTCCCAAGGCATAACAGTGGAATCTTTTTCTTGATATAAATGCCGCACAGCAGGCAGCACAGGCCCTCGCTGCACACTGTGGCAATAGCACTTCCCGCCACGCCCCATCGTAATACCACCACGAAGAACAGATCTCCGAAAATGTTTAAAAAAGCACTGGTTACCAGAAAATACAACGGTGTCTTACTGTCTCCCAGCGCCCGCATAGTGTTCGCCAGGAAATTATAGATAAATGTAAATATCAGTCCCAGGAAAATGATCCGAAGATATACCGCAGCTTCCGGAATCGCAGTCTCTGGCACCCGGATCAGCCGAAGCACCGGTGTCGCAAGCAGCAGCATGAGCAATGAAAATACCACAGAGAATCCGCAACCTGCCAGCATGGTGGTGCTGATCTGCTTCGACAGAGTATCATAATCCTTGGCACCATACTGGGAGCTCATTAAGACGCTGGCTCCCATGCACATTCCACTGATCAATAGGATCGCTATATTCATAATCGGTGTGGAAGTTCCCACTGCTGCCAGTGCCTGCTCTCCCACGTATTTTCCTACGATCACGGAGTCCGCAGCGTTGTAGGTCAGCTGAAACAGATTGCCCAGTACCAGAGGAATCGTAAACGATACTAAAGGCAACAGTATCTTTCCCTGGGTCATATCATGTTTCTCTATCGTACTCATTGCTTATCGCTGTCCTTTCGTTTTCATTTTCTCTAAGGATGGGCTCTTCTGCTTTTCTATAAGTGTCTCTTCCTGATCTTGTTCTGCTTCTTCCATGCTGTCCTCTGCACCGGACGCCTCATTGCCGCTTACAGCGGGCTGGCTTCTCTGCTTCTCATCCATGCTGTCATTTTTTTGTGCCGCCTGCAGATTCCCTGTAACGGCGCCATCCGTGCCTGCCGTCACCTCTGCCACAGCACCTTCCGGCATATCTGCGGCAGTTTCTGCCATTTCCGCTTCTATTGCGGCATTCTCTGCCTGCGCCATTGCAAAAGCTTCCGCCGGTGCCGCACTTTCTGCGTCTGTGCTGTATGCTGACTGTGGTGCCGCTGTATCTGCACCGGTGCTGTCTGCCATTTTGGAGCTGTTGCGTACTGTCACAAACACAGCCCCCATGGCCACGAAGCAAAGACAGGCTGCCGCAATGCGGGACACATAGTATAGAGGAAATCTGCGTATTTTCCCATTTGCTTTCCGCTTTTCCACACCTTCATTCTGTTCACTCCGATGCAGTAATTCCTCCTCCACACCGGACAGGGCACGGAACAATCTTTCTTCTTTTTCTCTGTTTTGCTCGCTCATCTTCTCTTCCTCTTACAAGACAATTCCCTGCTGCTCCAGATATTTCTGTAGCTTTTTCCTCGTGCGGAACAGGGATGTCTTCACCGTATTCAGATTCATGCCATAACGCTCTGCGATCTGGACATACTCCTCCACGAACCAGTACCTTCGTAAAAAAACATTACATTCCTGTTCGGAGAGCGTATGCAGGAAAGCATTGATGCTCCGCTCTAACTCCGCTGCTTCCACAATACTTTCCGTATCGTGAGCTGCGGGAATGCATTCCGCCAGTTCATCCAGTGCCATATCCATCGTGCCGTTTCCCCGCTTCTGTGCATGACGCCCCTTCCATCTATCAAACGACAGATTGCGGGTAATTGTTCCCAGAAAAAGCTCCAGACGGTTCGGTTTTTTCGGTGGAATGGCATTCCACGCCCGCATCCACGTATCGTTTAAGCACTCCTCCGTGTCTTCCCTGTCATGTAAAATATGGTAAGCGATGCTGTAACAGTATTTTCCATAGGATTTCTGTGTCTCTGTAATAGCGCGCTCGTCCCGCGCCCAGTAGAGATCCAGTATGGCTGTATCTTCCACAGGTCTCTCCTTTCCAGAAAAGGCACTGCCGCAAATATCTGCAGCAGTGCCCCCATATTCTTCGTGTATCCCGTAATGTCCCCGGCTTCCTAGATCTGGAACTTCTTTGCATTCGCACTGAGCTCGTCTGCGATCACATTCAGCTGTACGGTGGCCTTCCGGCAATCCTCCACGATCTCTGACAGCTGATCCATCGTCGCCGCCGTCTCCTCGGTGCTGGCTGCATTATTCTGGGAGATCTCGGTCAGACTGTCGATCTTGTCCGCTACATCTGTCCGGTATGCTTCGATATGATCCAGCTCTTCGGAGATCACGTTAATCTCACCGACGACATTCTGAACCTCCTGATTCAGGGTGTCGAATACCTCCAGTGTATTGCCCAGCTTCTCATTCTGCTGGTGGATCTCGCCGACTACGCCATTCATAATCTCTACGCTCTGGTTGGAATTGCTGATCAGGTTCTCCACGATGCCGCGGATCTTGTCTGCGGATTCCCTGGACTGGTCTGCCAGACCACGGATCTCTTCCGCTACGACTGCGAAGCCTCTGCCCATCTCACCGGCTCTCGCTGCCTCAATGCTGGCATTTAATGACAGCAGGTTGGTCTGGTTCGCAATACCTGCGATGATATCGGTAGCTGCCTGAATCGCCTGTGCGGACTCGTTGGTGATATTGGTCTGCTCCTGCACCTGATCCACCGACTGCTGTGTATGAGAGCTGATCTTCAACAGTTCCTTCAGGGTGCTGTCCACGGTGGCATTGCTTTCCTTCATGTTGGCTGCGCTGCTACTCAGTACGTTCACACTGTCTGCTGTGCGGTTCAGCGCATTGCTCATATCGTTCATGCTCTCGCTGACCTTCTGGGTGTCTGCCGCCTGAGTGGTAGCGCCCTGCGCAATCTCGTTGACCGCGGTATTGACTGCGGAAATAGACTGTCCGATACTGTCAAAATTGCTCGAAAAAGTTCCGGTGAATTCATCCATCTCTTGCATGGAACTGTGGATATTGGTAATGATTCGGGAGAAGCCTACCACAACGGAATGCACCGCTCTGGCAATTTTGCCGACTTCATCGGTTCTGTTTACCAGCTTCGTGGAGATATCAAAATTCAGCCTGCCTTCAGCCACCTGATCCAGATTGCTGACCACACCAAGCAGTGCTCTGGAAATCAGACGTACGACTAAAATCGTACTGATACAGAAGATCAGTGCCAGCACATACATAAAGATCGTATTGGATCTCACAATGCCGGAATACAGTTCTTTCACGTGCTCCACCGGGATCGCCACTGCCAGAGCCCCCGCTGTCTTGCCGTCGGTTCCGGTAATCGGTGTCAGATATGCATAATATCTGGTATCCCCCAGCTTCAGGGAAGTGTCAAAATATTCCGATCCTGACAGTACTTTGGATGCCACAGAATCACTCAGTACGATGCCGGAATAGTCAAAGCTTGCTGCTGCCGCTTCCTTGTCCCAGAACAGTACCACATCTACGTTGGTATTGCTCGTGAAATTCTGGAAAAAGCTCTGATTCTCTGTAAAATTGATCTCGCCCTTGCAGAGACTGCCGTTCTCATAACGGAAGCCCTCCCCAGAAGCGCTGTCCAGATTCAGCTGCATCGCATATTCCGTAGCAGCCAGCTCTTCCTTCACAAGCGTTTCCGCGGTGTTGTTGCCGACTGCCTTCAATGCCAGCATCGCAAAAAATATGATGACCAGCATCGGCATCAGTACCATCGCGAGGATCTTGACAATCAGATTTGCTCCCTTTTTCCCCTTGAGATCTTTCATGTTGTCCAGTGAGACAGTTTCCCCTTCTGTCTGTTCCTTTTTTACCGCTTCTGCCATAGATAAAATAACCTCCTTTGTACCCTTATGACCTTTGTATATTCTTTCTAAAATGGACTGCCGGGAACAGCCCCTGACAGCTTAATAGATAAAAAGATTATAACGCACTCCGGTTGAAAAAGCTATTCTTTTTGTGCTTTTTCCTCCTGAATGAGGTCTTTGATCACCTCTGATCAGCCCCGCCACGGAAGGGACAAAGGAAATACTGCCCGGAATTGCTCTCCGGTCGGTGCATTTATGGACGGTGCCGGGAGGACAGACGCAGCCCGTCCGGCAGCTGGTTTCCATAGTTTCGAGAGGCTTCAGGGAAGCTTCGGTAGAGTAGACAACCTTCAGTTTTTTCACACCGCGTTTTTTCAGCTCTCTGCGCATGACCTTTGCCAGCGGGCACATGGTAGTCTTATAGATGTCCGCCACACGGAACTGTGTGGGGTCAAGCTTATTGCCGGCACCCATACAGCTGATGACAGGGACTCCGGCCTCCTTTGCGCGCAGGATGATCTCGATTTTTGCAGTCACAGTGTCCACGGCATCCACGACGTAATCGTACTGGGAAAAATCAAACTGATCGGCAGTCTCCGGGAGATAGAAGCATTTATGTCCTACCACCTGTGCCTCAGGATTGATCAGATGAATCCGCTCCTCCATGACATCTACTTTGTATTTGCCGATCGTCTGATGGGTAGCGATGATCTGGCGGTTGATATTCGTCAGACAGACCTTGTCATCGTCAATGAGATCAAAGGCGCCGACTCCGCTGCGGGCAAGGGCTTCGACGACATAACCGCCGACACCGCCGATGCCAAAGACAGCAACTCTTGCATTGTACAGGCGCTGCATGGCTTCCTTGCCGATCAATAATTCTGTTCTGGAAAATTCATTTAACATTTCAGTTCTCCTACTAATCTACTGGGAATACTCTCGTAAGAGTATATCACATCTTTAGAGATTGTCATAGAGTCCCTGAATAAAATTTTTCACCTGGAGGTTGTTCTCAGGCGTGGTATCTTCGAGGGTAGCATGGATGTAGGGTTTGCGCTCTTTCATGAACTTAAGGATGGAGGTGTAGTCCATCTGTCCGAGACCGCAGCCTACGGATCTAAGCTTCCCATCTTCGGGAATAAAATCCTTCAGGTGTACCATGGCTACATCCGGTCCCAGCAGATCAATGGCTTCGTCCACAATTGCTACCTGATCCTTGTAATTACAGTGATCCAGCAGATTCACCGGATCCAGAATGATCTGAAGGTTGGGCGAATTGATCTCATCCAGCACTCTTCTCGCTCTGGCGGGATTGTAGACAATATGCTTCCATACCGGCTCGATTGCCATGACAACTCCCATCTCCTCGGCGTATTTTACAACGGGACGGAGGTTTGTGATAAAGGTCTGTAATGCTTCCTCGCCGTGACATTCAGGTACCGCGGTATAAGTCTCATTCGGGGCACCGGTCTCGGTTCCGACGACACCGCAGCCGAGCCAGGAGGCAAAGCGGATGTGCGCCATATAGCGATGTGTGATCTTCGCCAGCTGTTCTGGATTGGGATTTGCAAGGTTGAGATAGCAGCCGAGCACGGCGATATCGACGTTATTCTTTGCAAAAACATTTTTCATATACATGGCAAGTCCCGGGGTCAGTGCCTCATCGGTAGTTGGAAACTCGGTGATCACCTTACCGGGTGCCAAATGTCCGCAGGCAAAGCCAAGCTCATGGACATTGGCAATACGTTCCTCAAAAGGAAGCTTTTTCGTATCATGTAAACGGATTCCTAACTGCATAATTTCCTCCATTCCAGGTTCAGGTCTGATCTTCCTGATCCTGCTTATCATCAACGCCGGATCAGCTCATCCACGCCTTCCAGCTCGTAAGCCTCTCCAACCTGTCCTTTGATTCTCACGTTATCCAGGGTCAATTTTGCAACATTTCTTGCAAAAAGTCCTCTCTTACTGCTTTTTTCTACACCATCCGACATGGCAGGTACATCACATTTTGCATCCTCGGCATAGCTGATGGAGATGTCCTTCATGTAGATCTCCTCGATCTTCTGCTCCGGAAGTCCGTCAAAATAAGCTGCTGCCACATGGCAGTTGGTGCAATCCATATTTTCAAATACCATCTTTTTCACCTGCGGTGTTCTGTCATCCACAGGGTAGACATCTCTGGACTGGACATAGGTGGTCTTGCCGTCGGGATCGCAGAAATAGAAGCAGTTGACCACAAGCGGTGTCATCACATGATCCAGGGTCAGATTCCGGAAAATAATGTTGCTTAGAATCGCATCTTTTCCTCTGCCGCGGCGGGTCTTGATACGCAGGCCTCTGTCCGTATGACGGAAAATGCAGTCCTCCACCGTCAGATTCACCACGCCGCCTGCCATCTCGCTGCCCAGAGTTACAGCACCGTGACCGTTCTCCATCAGGCACTGGCGGATGTGGATGTTCTCGGAAGGAGTCTTGTGCTTTTTGCCCATGTAGATTTTGCCGCTCTTGACTGCGATACAGTCATCTCCCAGGGAGAAACGCACGCCCAGGATCTCCACATTTTTGCAGGACTCGGGATCCAGTCCGTCGGTGTTGGGAGAATCGCTGGGATTCTGCACGGTCACACCGATGAATTTCAGATCGTTGCTGAAATAGGGATGCAATGTCCAGGAAGGTGAATTGCAGAAGGTCACTCCCTGTAAAGTCACATTTTTACATCCGCTGATGAAAAACAGTCTGGGGCGGAACGCAATGTTCATGACCTTGGGATCCTTCCACCAGTTTTCCTTAGAAGCGTTGCCGTTGATCTTACCCTGTCCGTAGATCACCACGTCTTCTGCACCGATACCGCAGATGATGCCGGAGAACATAGGTAAGGGATTCCCCTCCCAGGTGCCGAGATTGTACTCGTCGGTCTCATCATAGCTTTGTAGCATGCCGGGGAATGTGGGGAATTTCTCTCTGTCGGTAAATGCCTTAAGCTCCGCACCCTCTGCCAGTTCGATACGGATGTGGCTTTTTAAGAACAGGCTGGTAATACGGTAGGTTCCTGCGGGGAAATACACTCTGCTGTTCACCGGGCATGCCATGATGGCAGCCTGGATAAAGTGGGTATCGTCGTGCTCACCGTCACCTTTGGCACCGAATCTGGTCACATCCAGGGTCACATACTCATAATCTGTCTTGAAAGATACTTCACCCTGCTTTTCACCATTCACGTAAGCTTCCACCACATATTTCTGATCCGGCTTTAAATCAAACAAGGAAGTGATGGTCTTCTCTGTAGTGAGGGTGGGCTCACCGTTTAATCGTAATTCTATGGGCTGTTTTGTAAAATACCTGCCGCCGTCTGCGATCTCTATAGTCACACTACGGGCAGTATGCATAATATGTCTGATTTCCATGCGCTGTTTCCTCTCGTTTCTACCTCATGCACTCCTGATATTTTTCCGCTAAAAGTAAATATTCCCCGCATGCCTTCTGTACGGCACCGCAGAATACTTTTTCCGAGGTTTCATCCATAGCAAAAGTTTTCGACTTTACATCATAATACTGCTCCAGCATACGCTTCACGGCACCACGGAAATTATCTAAAAGCTCTCTGTAATTCTCATAGATCTCCGGGCTGATCTGCTCTACGGTATGAAGCAGTGCTGCAGTGTAATCCGCGCCGTTTTCCGCGGTGAATTCGCTCTCCGCATGCTTTTTCAGCACACGCATCTGCGCCATGATATCCGGATATCCTTCCTTTTTATTCTCGGTGGTCTCATATGCCGCATATGTTGGATATACCAGATCCGCAGCCTGATAGATGTTCCTTCGTCCTGCATCTGCCTGCACCTTTTTTAAGTCAAAGATGCCTTCCTCCGTACGGGGAAGTGCCTTGATTTCCTGAATTGTCATAGTTCCTCCTATATAACAAAGGCGTTCTCCTGCACGTTTATTGTAACAAAAGAACGCCGTTTTGTGTATGATCTTTTACAGAGTTACACCCTGTTTGAAAATAGCCATATCATGGAAGCCTGCTGCCTCGCTGCATACCTGCCTGCCGGAAGCGGTCTCCACTACCAGATCAAACAAAGCCTTAGTCTCCTCTTCCATGGTCTTATCCTCTACCAGTACGCCGGCATTGAAATCGATCCAATTGGACTTTTTGCCTGCCAGACGGGAGTTGGTAGCGATCTTCATGGTAGGAACCGGAGATGCGAAAGGAGTTCCGCGTCCTGTGGTAAACAGTACGATATGTGCTCCTGCGGCTGCCAGTGCGGTAGCTGCTACCAGATCATTGCCCGGTGCGGACAGAAGGTTCAGTCCCGGAGTCTTCACGGTATCGCCATACTGCAGTACGCCCTTGACCAGAGCACTACCGGACTTCTGCGTACAGCCTAAAGACTTATCCTCCAGAGTGGAGATGCCACCCTTTTTGTTACCCGGGGAAGGATTCTCGTAGATGGTCTGATTGTGGCTCTTGAAGTAGTTCTTGAAGTCGTTGATCAGATCTACGGTCTGGTGGAACAGTTCCTCGTTGGCACAACGGTTCATCAGAATGGTCTCTGCTCCGAACATCTCGGGAACCTCGGTCAGGATGGTGGTGCCACCCTTGGAAATCAGCAGATCGGAGAAACGTCCTACTAAGGGGTTCGCGGTAATGCCGGACAGTCCGTCGCTGCCGCCGCATTTCATGCCGATGACCAGCTTGCTGACGCTGATGGGCTCTCTCTCGAATTTGGATGCGTAATCGATCAGACCCTTGATGATCTCTACGGAGTCTGCGATCTCATCCTCGTGCTCCTGGCACACCAGGAATTTCACACGGTTCTCATCATAATCGCCGATATAAGGCTTCAATACATCAATGTTGCTGTTCTCACAGCCCAGTCCCAGTACCAGAACACCGCCTGCATTGGGATGATTGATCAGGTCTGCCAGAATCTTACGGGTATGCTCCTGGTCATCACCCATCTGGGAACAACCATAGGGATGAGGGAATGCGATAACCTCTTCCACACTGCCTTTAACGAATGCATTGGCCTGCTTTGCGATGGCTGTTGCCACGTTGTTGACACAGCCAACGGTGGGGATGACCCAGATCTCGTTACGAACGCCTACTTTACCGTCGGGACGGTTGAAGCCCATGAAGGTCACATCTTCCGTCTTCTTCTCCTCTACGGGAGTGGGATTGTAGGTGTACTCCAACAGATCTCCCAAAGCGGTCTTAACATTATGAGTATGGATCCAGCTGCCCTCTGCGATGTTCTCCTTGGCATTACCGATACGGTAACCATATTTGATGACCTCACCGCCCTCGGGAATGTCACAGATTGCCATCTTATGTCCTGCGGGGATCTCCTCTCTGGCGGTAACGGTCTTAGAACCGTCACCGACAGAGACTGTGATCTTCTCACCGGCAGGAATCGTATTTAATGCTACGACTACATTATCATTGTCATTAATCTTTAAGAAATCTTGCATAATGCTGCCCTCATGCCATTTGCCTTAATATCATCCAGGTATGCTACAACTGCATCGGTCAGTCCGGGAACCTTGTTCAGATCCTGGCCGAAGAAGTCTTCATTACCAAGGAAGGAAGTTACGAAAGTCTTGGTGTCCTTCTCACAATTTGCTGCGAAGAACTCCAGAACTGCCTTGTCATCCATGATGTTGTATTCCTGACCGTCTCTGTGACCGATCAGAGCCTTATCGCGGATCTCGGTACCGGTATAGAAAGCCATCAGTGCTGCGATGGAGAAGGTCAGATGAGCGGGAAGCTTACCGGTCTTCTCAACATAGCCTAACAGGCTGGGCATACATCTTGCTCTCCACTTGGATACGGAATTTAAGGAGATTGCAAGCAATGCATGGTCTACGTAAGGGTTATTGAAACGGTTTACAACCTCACCTGCGAACTGCTTCAGCTCCTCCTCCGGCAGAGACAGGGTAGGGATCACTTCGTCATAAATGGTCTTCAGCATGAAGTTACGGATATCGTCATCCTGCATGGACTGTCTTACGATATCATTGCCGCACAGATAGGAAGCCAGTACAAAGGAAGTATGTGCGCCGTTTAAGATACGAACCTTTCTCTGTTTGTAAGGTTTCTGGTTGTCAGTGAAGATAACAGGAAGTCCTGCATCGGGAAGAGGGAACTCCTTGCTGATATCCTTAGCAGACTCGATAACCCACAGAGCGAACGGCTCACCGGTTACCATGATGTGATCTTCATAGCCCAGCTTCTCCCACTCTTCCTGTTCCGTGGCACGGGGATAACCGGTAATGATACGGTCAACCAGAGTAGAGGTGAATACGCATGCCTCATCTACCCACTTTTTGAATTCATCGCCCAA
>OCHO01001740.1_pt1 | contig 12889 bp, 9 predicted proteins | sample 1538441 | NCBI WGS metagenome assembly OCHO01 (sample SAMN04571691, study PRJEB22368) | human gut metagenome | biome: human gut; material: stool | host: Homo sapiens | place: Luxembourg | collected 2012-06-29
GTGATAATAATCGGCTTGCAAAAGTACGGCTTTTCTTTGAATTGGCAAACTATTTTTGTATATTTTTCCAGTCGCCTATTCTATTGAGAGTCTTCTTAATACCCGTTATTATTCATTCCATTGAGTTTCGGATTACTTTGTATCTCTTTCAGAGGGAAAATCGCGGAGACGCTTATGTTGCAGATGGCAAATGTTTTTATATTTTTCAGGTTTATGGAAGATAAAAAAACTCTCATTCATTTCTGTACCCGCATGAGCAAAATTCACCTCTGTGTCCTCCGCGTCCTCTGTGGTGAACTATTGTCATCTACCCAAAGACAGCCTCTCCCTAGAGGCAAGTGTAAAGATAGAATTAATACCTTTTGCACGAATAAACGCCCTTTTATATCATGCTGTTCAGTTTTCTTTTATATATTTGCAGAGTCTGAACGGAAAAGCGACAAACTTCCCGGACAGGCATACATTATTATAAATAAGAAAAGAAAGCCTTATCAGCTTCATCCTAAAAAACGAAAATCGCCAAAATTTCGACTGATAAAGGATGGAACAGTATGATGCTTCTGTTGTTGTATGTGTGTGCACCCTTGCAAAAGGGTGCACACATATATACTATCAGCGTGGGGTGTTTATTCAGTTCATTTATCAGTCTGGTGTTTGGCGATACCACGTATTCTATGTTTCTATCCAAGTCATTTTATGAGTTTAACATTTGCTTAACATCGGTAAATTTAGCATTGTAAAACATGTATGTTTTTGGGTCGTAATAGACCTTCTTTCGCACAAGAGCCACAATAATCCTGATGAGTTTGTTCTTGACATTGTTTAAAGCCACTTGTGGCTTTTTACCACGCCCAATTAGTCGGTTATAATACTCTCTTATCTCTGGATTGAATTTTTTTGCACAATGAGCAGCCTGTCCCAGCAAGGATTTTATGAGCTTGTTGGCGAAATGGCTTGTTTTAGCCGGAGAGTGGATACTTGTGCCTGAATCTTTTCCAAACGGGGCAACACCATAATAACAGGCTATTTTGCGTGCGTCCAGGTCAAAACGTCTGAAGTTGTTGGTGAAGATAAGCAAACAGGCTCCGTTTTGACGTGCAACGCCTTTTATCGAAGTGATGATAGCATAGTTCTCCTTAAGTTCGGCATCACTTTCTATGATGCGGTCTATCATCAGGTCGCATTCCTTGATGGCATTATCAATCTCAGACATTAAATGCTTGCTTTTTTAACAATGGAAAGCCCGCTGCCACAGGGGAACAGGTGCAGGCACATTACAAGCACACAAACTGTGGAATCTAAATTTAAAGACATCTATATTGAAAAACTCATACAGCAGAAAGTAGATGAACGCGGTATCAGTTATGCAGAGTTCGCCCGGCAAATTCATTGCGCACGGACTTCTCTCTACCATATTTTCAACAGTAAAAACATAGATATGGAACGTCTTCTACTCATCTCTGAAGTTCTTCAATACAACTTCATTGAAGAAGTCTATCTGCAGAAACTGAAATCCACGGACGAGAATATACCTTGCATTGTAATCCCTGTCAAAGAGAAAGGCATCGACACCTCACAGCTTCCGAACGAACTGCTGGAGTGGTTGAAGCAACAATTGTTGGATCAGTCTAAAAAATCGGGGGAGACAGTTTGGAAGTCTGGATAATGTGCTTCAGGGCATCCTATATCACAATAATTTATTCATGTCTGCACGGTAATGAATATCTTTTATTCATTACCAATATTAAGAATCAGCCTTCTTATTACTGATAAACTACCGCCTTCTCGTATACTTTATTTCTATTTATTAATCGCCGACTATAGTTGTCTGCCTGGCTGACTATAGTCGGCTGATTAGACAACAATAGTCGACTAGATGGACAACTCTAGTCGGCTTCTTAGATGCAAGCTGTTCAATTTGCTAAGATTGACAATGTCGATGCGAAGGTTGCGGACTGTGAAAGTGTAAACTGTGGGGATTGTGAAGGCGTGAAGAGCGTGAAGATAAGACTTTTCTTTATTTGTTCACAGAAAACACCTATCAAACAGATGGTTACCATCCGTGAAGGATGTGAATGAGAAAAACTAAACTTAATTGGGGCTTTGGTAATTTTCGGCACAATTAGTTCAAAACCACACCGCTTTTTAGTTAAATGAGAATTTAATACAGACAGAAGAGCATAAGAACAAAAAATAAAATAACCGTTCAATAAGCAACAGAAATTTAATATACCCACAGGGTTTTAGGACTGCCTCCCTTTTTCCCGATAGCTCATACCTCACATACTAAAAGAATAAGTGGCAGGTGGATATTTACATAGTAATATCTATCTGCCACCCCTCTATATATCGGTTTTATCCCCTTCCTGCACATGTGCGTTGGAAATTATCTCACAATATCTTCCGGGAATTTAGCCGGCATCTCCACCCTCTTCCAGGTTTCATAATACCAGGTGTTCAACTCATTTCCATTCAAATCATTCTTGATAAAATATTTCAGATGGAGATAATCATTGTCCTTAATCTCAAATTCCAAAATATTGTCCTGATTGTCCAGCATCGGGAGATGAATGTTCTTCTCGATACTTTCCTTATAAGAATCGTCCGTGAGTTGTTTATAAGTACCGTATCCAGTAATAATCGCATCCGCACCGGGAATAATGGTAAAGTTAACGATTTGTCCGTCATCACCCAATACTTTAAATGTATTACTGGGTTTCAACGCTCCCGGAACATCGGGAGACTCGGATACATAATGGCAGAGCTGCCAAATACCTTTCAAATCAGCCGCTTTGAATTTGGTTTTCTTCTGGGCCGTCGCACCTGTTACCGCTAACAACATTATTGAAAGCATGGTAAAAAAATAGAGCTTTTTCATTGTTGTATTATTTTAGTTAACACTCTCGAATGCGTATTTCCAAATATAAAGATTTATTTTGAGAATACAGCAATTCAGAGCATAAAAAAACTCGCATAACCTGAAGATTATGCGAGTTTTACATAAATATACCGAAATATTAGAAATCAGCATTTCTTGGTGTACGTGGGAACGGTATCACGTCACGGATATTCGCCATACCTGTTACAAACAATAACAGACGTTCGAACCCTAATCCGAAACCGGAGTGAGGACAAGTACCGAACTTACGGGTATCCAGATACCACCACATATCCTTCATCGGGATATGCATTTCTTCAATACGGGTCATCAGCTTGTTATAGTCGGCTTCACGCTCGGAACCACCGATAATTTCACCAATTTTCGGGAAAAGAACGTCCATGGCACGTACAGTCTTACCGTCTTCGTTCTGCTTCATATAGAAGGCCTTGATTTCCTTCGGATAGTCAATCAGAATCACCGGACGTTTGAAGTGTTCTTCCACTAAGAAACGTTCGTGTTCGGAAGCCAGGTCCACGCCCCAGTAAACCGGGAATTCGAACTTATGTCCTTTCGCAACAGCTTCTTCAAGAATCTTGATACCGTCTGTATAAGGCAAACGTACGAAATCATCTTTCAATACACCTTGTAGACGTTCAATCAAGCCTTTGTCGAACATATCGTTCAGGAACTTCACATCATCCGCACAGTTATCCAACGCCCATTTCACACAATATTTGATGAACTCTTCTGCCAAGTCCATGTTGTCTGTAATGTCGTTGAAAGCCACTTCCGGCTCAATCATCCAGAACTCTGCCAAGTGGCGGGGAGTGTTGGAGTTTTCGGCACGGAACGTAGGACCGAATGTGTAGATAGCTCCCAAAGCAGTAGCTGCCAGCTCACCTTCCAGCTGACCGGAAACAGTCAGACTTGCCTGCTTACCGAAGAAATCATCTTCGTATGAGATAGAACCTCTCTCGTCTTTCTTCAAGTCATACAGGTTCATGGTAGTCACCTGGAACATCTGTCCGGCACCTTCACAATCGGAAGCCGTAATGATCGGCGTATGGAAATAGAAGAAGCCCTTTTCATGGAAGAACTTGTGAATAGCAATCGCCATGTTGTGACGGATGCGGAACACTGCACCGAATGTATTGGTACGCGGACGCAAGTGAGCAATCTCGCGCAAGAATTCCATAGAGTGGCCTTTCTTCTGTAATGGATATGTATTATCGCAAGTACCCAGCACTTCGATTTCACGAGCCTGTACTTCCACTTTCTGTCCGGAACCCACTGATTCTACCATTTCTCCGTTCACGCTGATACAAGCGCCGGTAGTAATCAGTTTCAGCATCTCTTCATCGAAACCAGCCAAATCTACTACGATCTGCAAATTATTTATTGTAGAACCGTCATTCAGTGCGATAAAGTTTACTTGTTTGCTACCTCTACGGGTGCGAACCCATCCTTTCACATTGACCATAGCGCCAATATCTGTGCGCTTCAACAGGTCAACAATTTTTGTTCTACCAATCTTTTCCATTTAACTTACTTTGATTAATGAAGAATGAAGAATGAAAAATGAAGAATTTGGCTGTGCTATGCAAACACGCCCTGATAATTCTTCATGTTCCATTCCTCATTTTCAATTCTTAATTCTTCGTTCTTAATTCTTAATTCTTCATTCAAAAGATCCCATGCGGAGGTAGTTTACTTCTGCTTCCGACAGGTAACGCCAGTCTCCGCGACGCAGACCTTTTTTGGTCAGTCCGGCGAAGAACACACGGTCGAGTTTTACTACTTTATAACCCAGTGATTCGAAAATACGGCGAACGATACGGTTCTTACCGGAGTGAATTTCGATACCGACCTGGTCTTTCTTGAAATCATCTGTATAGCTGATCGCATCTGCATGGATTTCGCCATCTTCCAACTGGATACCAGCTGCAATCTGTTCCATATCTGCTTTAGTCAGGTTCTTGTCCAGATGAACATGATAAATTTTCTTCTTCAGGAATTTCGGGTGTGTCAGCTTGGAAGCCAGATCACCGTCATTCGTCAGTAACAGTACACCAGTCGTGTTACGGTCCAGACGTCCTACCGGATAAATACGTTCGTTGCAAGCGCCTTTCACCAAATCCATTACTGTACGGCGTTCCTGCGGATCATCCGATGTAGTAACGGTATCTTTCGGTTTATTCAGCAATACGTATACCTTGCGTTCGATGCTTACCGGTTCGTCGTGGAACTTAACCACATCCGAACGTTTGATCTTCGTACCCAATTCCGTTACCACTTCACCGTTTACAGAAACCACACCTGCTGTGATAAATTCATCAGCCTCACGACGGGAGCAAACACCTGCGTTAGCCAAGAACTTATTCAGACGGATCGGTTCATTCGGATCAACGAACTGTTCCTTGTACTCGATCTGTTTCTTTACGCTATACTTAGCGTTCGGATCATAATCGCCGGTACGCGGACGAGGACGATATCCTCCTTGACGGTCGTTATTATATCTCGGACGATAACCTCCACCGCCGTTGTTGCTGCGATAGCCGCCACCTTCGCCGTTATTGAAACGAGGACGATACGGACGGTCACCACCTTCACGGTTGTAAGAAGGACGTTGAGGACGGTCGCCACCTTCGCCGTTATTAAAGCGGGGACGGTAAGGACGGTCGCCACCTTCACGGTTGTAAGAAGGACGTTGAGGACGATCGCCATAAGACGGACGCTCACCACCTTCGCCGCTATTGAAGCGGGGACGATAAGGACGGTCACCACCTTCACGGTTGTAAGAAGGACGTTGAGGACGGTCATAAGAACCACCTTCGCGGTTGTAAGTACGTTGCGGGCGTTCACCTCCTTCATTATTGTTATTGAAGCGAGGACGATACGGACGATCTCCACCTTCACGATTGTAAGAAGGACGTTGGGGACGGTCGCCATAAGAGCGGTCACCGTACGAACGCTGCGGGCGTTCGCCTCCTTCATTGTTGGCATTAAATCGCGGGCGATACGGACGATCCCCGCCTTCACGGTTGTAAGAAGGACGATACGGACGTTCTCCACCTTCTCTGTTGTAAGACCTGTTACCATCACGGCCGGCACCTGTATTCTCTTCATTGAAAGAATTTTCGCGCCATTCTTCGTTTTCTGTGCTCATTTTTTTATTCGAATAAAATTAGACTTTGGCCTCACGGCCTATTAAAAAAACACGTTTATTATATAAGTAAACAATTAAAGCCCCGTATATGTATGGGGAGTGATTGCTCTTAACTCTTTTTTAATATCTTCGCTTACATTCAATTCTTCGATAAACTCTTTAATAGAACTTTCTGTAATAGCTTGGTTGGTGCGGGTTAACGCTTTCAAAGCTTCATACGGATGCGGATAAGCCTCACGGCGCAGGATGGTCTGAATAGCTTCTGCCACTACACTCCAACAATTATCCAAATCACGATAAATAGCCGGTTCGTTCAATAACAGTTTGCGCAATCCCTTCAAAGAACTCTGGATGGCAATCACGATATGACCGAAAGGTACACCGACATTACGCAACACTGTTGAGTCTGTCAAGTCACGCTGCAAACGGGAAACAGGAAGCTTCACAGCCAAATGTTCCAGAATAGACGTTGCTATGCCCAAGTTACCCTCTGCATTTTCAAAGTCAATCGGATTCACTTTATGCGGCATGGCGCTCGAGCCTACTTCTCCAGCTTTGATCTTCTGCTTGAAGTACTCCATAGAGATGTACTGCCAGAAGTCACGATTCATATCCACCATAATGGTATTGATACGCTTCATAGCATCAAAAACAGCAGAGAGGTTATCATAGTTCGAAATCTGCGTTGTATATTCTTCGCGTTCCAGTCCCAGTTTTTCTGCAACAAACCGATTGCCGAATTGTTTCCAGTCATATTGAGGATAAGCCACGTGATGCGCATTGTAGTTCCCGGTAGCACCGCCAAACTTAGCGGTAAGCGGACATGCTTTCAACATAGCCAACTGACGTTCGAGACGGTAAACAAATACCATCACTTCTTTACCCAGACGGGTAGGAGAAGCCGGCTGACCGTGAGTTTTGGCAAGCATCGGAATGTTAGCCCATTCTGTCGCATAGGTTTTCAACTGTGCAATCAGCTCTTCAATCAACGGGTAATAAACCTGCTCCAATGCCTCTTTGATAGAAAGAGGAACAGACGTATTGTTAATATCCTGAGAAGTCAGTCCGAAGTGGATAAACTCTTTATAGTCATCCATTCCGCCCATTTTGTCAAACTCTTCTTTCAGGAAGTATTCTACGGCTTTCACATCGTGGTTAGTTACACTTTCGATATCTTTAATGCGTTGTGCGTCTGCTTCAGAGAAGTTACGGTAGATATTCCGTAAAGTTTCAAACACGCTACTATCGATTCCTTTCAATTGCGGCAAAGGAAGTTCGCACAAGGTGATAAAATACTCCACCTCTACCTGTACACGGTATTTAATCAGTGCAAATTCAGAGAAATAAGCTGCCAAAGCTTTAGTTTTGCCTCTATATCGACCATCAATCGGGGATATGGCCGTTAATACATCAAGTTCCATACGTTTTCTTAGATAATTATCAGACTGCAAAATTAACTCTTTTTCCTGAGTTATAAGATAAAAGGAGAAAGAAAGTTTGTATAAAAGAGGTAAGAAATAAAAAAAGTCTCACGAATTTCTTCGTAAGACTTCCTTTTTGGTGTGGGCGTTGACGGATTCGAACCGCCGACCCTCTGCTTGTAAGGCAGATGCTCTGAACCAGCTGAGCTAAACGCCCAATAGGGGGAAAGTTGACAATTATATTTCGGTGTGGGCGTTGACGGATTCGAACCGCCGACCCTCTGCTTGTAAGGCAGATGCTCTGAACCAGCTGAGCTAAACGCCCGTACACTTCCGTTTCAAAAGCGATGCAAAGGTACGGCATTTTTTGAATTCTGCAAACATTTCATGTATTATTTTTCAAGAAAGTTTTTATCAAATAAAGAAACACTCTGATTATCAGCAAATAATAATAAAAACTTTTTTCTTGTCACTTTCACTTCTTCCGGTTCATCTAATAAACAGAACAAAATAAAGATAGTCGCACCTCTTTTTCTATCATTAATAATTAAAATAGAATCTGCAGGAAAACGAATTCCCAACAAAGATAGTAACGCAGGAACGCTTAAATCCGGGAAATAACTTTTCCGGTCAAACGTTAAACTACCTGTTTGCGAACAACACGTGCCGGATTCCCGACTGCCACACTGTCGTCGGGAATATCTTTCGTCACAACACTCCCCGCCCCTATCACACAGCGATTGCCAATCGTCACGCCGGGACAGATAATAGCACCGCCACCAATCCAGCAGTCTTCGCCAATCGTCACCGGATAAGCATATTCCTTAGAGCCTCTTCTTTCCAGATAATCCATCGGATGATGCGGCGTATAAATCTGCACACAAGGTCCAACCAGCGTATGGGCGCCTATCGTGATATATCCTCCATCCAGGAAAGTGCAATTGGCATTCACAAATACATGTTCACCCAATTTGATTCCGTCTCCATGATCGCAATGAAAAGGCGGGCAGATTATTGAAGTTTCAGGAATCTCCGGTACCAGTTCTTCCAATAATTCCCGATACCCCGCATCATAAGTGCTCATTCCCCGCATACGCGCCAGCAGCTTCTTGGCATGTTCAAAACGCACCTGCAATTCCGGCGCAGCCATATCAGCCAACTGGGTACTACGCATCTTTTCTACTTCCGTCATACTTTATATTTCTTTACCGTTAGTAAATACAAACTTCTTTTCATCCGAAAGAGATTCGTTAAATTCGAATCCTTCCCAGGAGAAGCTTTTCAAATCCTCCGGATTTTCGAATCTGTTCTTCAGAATGAACCGCGTCATTTCACCACGGGACATCTTGATATAGATCACTATCGAAGCTAATTTCCCGTTCTTCCACACCTGAAATTCGGGAGTAACGACACGTACTTCTCTCTCCACACGCTTCCAATCGAACAAACTTTTCATCTCGTCGCTAGCCAGATTGCAGAGTATGCCTCCCGCTTTCTTTATATCTTCGATGAAAACATCCGTCAGACAGGATTTCCAATAGGAGAACATGGTCTGATTACCCGGTTCCGGCAACACTACATCTCCTTCCAAGCGGTAGGAACGAATGACATCTAAAGGCCTCAACAACCCATAACAGAAAGAAGTCAACCGCAGATGTTCCTGCGCATATTCAAATTCTTCTTTCGAGAAATCTTTTGCATTCAGTCGCTTGAATACAATTCCGGTATAAGCCAGCAAAGCGGGCAGTTCCGAGGTGTCTTCTGCATGAAAAGCCTGATAACGCTTATAATTCTCCACCGCCATCTTAGCATTTATACGCAACAGACGTTCCAGTTCATCCACCGAAAACTGTGACATCTGCAAAGCAATCCCGGAAGCTTCTTTTTGAAATCGTGGAACTGTCGTCAAAGGTACTTTCACCTTTGAAGTCTCACTCATAGTCTTGGCACAAGATAGAAGTACTAACATTGTTTTATCTGATTTTATCTTTTCAAGAAACAAAAATAAAAAATAAATCGCTTCTCTTGCTGATGGATAGACAGATTCTACTTAGTTTCAACCAATAATTAACTTTAATCATTTATTAATAACAAAACACTCCCTATATAGAACACACTCTGATGTGCTATATTTACTAATAAAAAAGAAACTCCCCCTTTGGACAAACCAAAGAGAGAGTTCTCCTTATCTAATAGACAGCTAAAGCTGTTTTTATTTATATTCCTGCCAGCTCTTAATCTGAATATCATTCAGTTTCAATTCGCAGAATGCTTCGATAAAGGCACTTGCCAAACGAGCATTGGTAATCAACGGAATGTTATGATCGATTGCACCGCGACGGATACGATAACCGTTCGTCAACTCACGCTTGCTGTGATTCTTCGGAATGTTAACGATCAAATCAAACTTATGGTCAGCAATCATCTTCATGACGTTGTTCTCTGCACCCGGTTTTTCATCCGGCCAGTAAACTGGAGTCGTTTCTACACCGTGAGCGTTCAAGAAGGCAGCAGTTCCGGCAGTTGCGTAAATCTGATAGCCCTTAGCAAACAGCATACGGCTGGCATCCAGCAAATCTACTTTCGACTTCATTGCACCGGAAGAGAACATCACTGCTTTTTCAGGAATCTTGAATCCGGTAGCAATCATTGAATTCAGCAATGCTTCAGAGAAATCGTCACCGATACATCCCACTTCACCTGTAGAAGACATGTCTACGCCCAATACCGGGTCAGCCTTGTGCAGACGAGAGAAAGAGAATTGAGAAGCTTTTACACCAATCCAGTCGATATCGAATGCCGACTTATCCGGACGTGAGTATGGAGCATCCAGCATGATGCGGGTAGCAGTTTCGATAAAGTTACGTTTCAGAACTTTAGAAACAAACGGGAAGCTACGAGAAGCACGCAAGTTACATTCGATTACTTTCACTTCGTTGTTACGAGCCAGGAACTGGATATTGAACGGACCGGAGATATTGAGTTCTTTAGCAATCTGACGGCTGATCTTCTTGATGCGACGAGCTGTTGCAAAGTAAATCTTCTGTGCCGGGAATACCAAAGTAGCATCACCGGAGTGAACACCGGCAAACTCTACGTGTTCGGAGATTGCGTATTCTACCACTTCACCATTCTGCGCAACGGCATCAAATTCAATCTCTTTCGTATTTTCAAGGAACTGGGAAACAACAACCGGATATTCTTTAGAAACTTCGGCAGCCATCTTCAGGAAGTTTTCCAATTCTTCATCGTCATAGCAAACATTCATTGCTGCTCCTGAAAGGACGTAAGAAGGACGAACCAATACCGGGTAGCCTACTTTTTCTACAAATCCCTTCACTTCTTCAAGACTGGTCAGTTCCATCCAAGCCGGTTGGTCGATACCCAGTTGGTCGAGCATAGCAGAGAACTTGTTACGGTTTTCAGCACGGTCGATAGAAATCGGAGAAGTACCCAATACAGGAACCGACTGACGGTAAAGTTTCATAGCCAGGTTGTTCGGGATTTGTCCGCCTACCGAAACGATCACACCACGAGGTTGTTCGAGATCGATTACGTCAAGTACACGTTCGAACGAAAGTTCGTCGAAGTAGAGACGGTCGCACATATCATAGTCAGTAGAAACCGTTTCAGGGTTGTAGTTAATCATGATAGACTTGTAACCCAGTTTGCGGGCAGTCTGAACTGCATTCACCGAGCACCAGTCAAATTCTACAGAGCTGCCGATACGGTAAGCACCCGAACCTAGTACGACTACTGATTTTTCATTCTTATAATAGTTTACATCATAACCTTCCACTGCATAAGTCATATACAGATAGTTAGTTAGTTCCGGATGTTCGGAAGCAACTGTATTAATACGTTTTACAGCCGGGAGGATACCCATAGACTTACGATGAGCACGCACTGCCAGGTTTTCTTTCTCCATGTTTCCGGTTGGATTCAGTACGAAACGGGCAATCTGGAAGTCAGAGAAACCTAACACTTTAGCTTCACGCATTACATCGGCAGGTATATCTTCTACCTTATTATAAGTAGACAATTTCGCTTTGTAGTCTACGATATTTTTCAGTTTGCCAAGGAACCATGGGTCGATCTTTGTCAGGTCGTGGATACGTTCGATGGTGTAACCTTCTTCCATTGCTTGTGCAATGGCGAAAACACGCAAGTCAGTCGGGCGAGAAAGCTCTTTATCAAGATCATCAAAGTGCAGTTCGTCATTACCTACGAAACCGTGCATTCCCTGACCGATCATACGAAGGCCTTTCTGGATGATTTCTTCGAAAGAGCGACCGATAGACATGATTTCACCTACCGATTTCATGCTTGAACCGATTTCACGGGATACACCGGCAAACTTCGTCAAGTCCCAACGAGGGATTTTACAGATATAGTAGTCAAGTTGCGGAGCTACGTATGCAGAGTTCGGGGTTCCCATCTCGCCAATCTGGTCGAGTGTGTAACCAAGTGCCACTTTAGCAGCTACGAATGCCAACGGATAACCGGTAGCCTTAGAAGCCAATGCAGAAGAACGGCTCAAACGGGCATTTACTTCAATCACACGGTAGTCATCCGTTTCAGAGTTGAAAGCATACTGAATGTTACATTCACCCACGATACCGAGGTGACGGATACATTTGGTAGAAAGTTCTTTCAACAGAGCCAGTTCTTTATCATCCAGCGAGCAGGTGGGAGCTACTACAATTGATTCGCCGGTATGAATACCCAGCGGATCGAAGTTTTCCATGCTGGCTACTGTGAAGCAATGGTCGTTAGCGTCACGGATCACTTCAAATTCGATTTCTTTCCAGCCTTTCAAAGACTCTTCTACCAGAATTTGTTTGGAGAAAGCAAATGAGCTCTCTGCCAATTTCAGGAACTCTTCCTCATTGGCACAGATACCGCTACCAAGACCACCCAGTGCATAAGCAGAACGCACCATGACAGGATAACCAATTCTGCGTGCAGCAGCAATGGCATCTTCCATGTTTTCTACTGCCTGGCTGACCGGAGTCTTCATTTCTATCTCGTCCAGTTTCTTCACAAACAGGTCACGGTCTTCTGTATACATGATAGCTTCTACTGAAGTTCCGAGCACCTTTACTCCGTATTTATCAAGAACACCTTGTGTGTAAAGTTCAGCACCACAGTTCAATGCAGTCTGTCCGCCGAATGCCAAAAGGATACCATCGGGACGTTCTTTCTTGATAATTTCTTCTACGAAATAAGTATTCACGGGAAGGAAATACACTTTATCGGCAATACCTTCAGAAGTCTGAATGGTTGCGATGTTCGGGTTTACCAATACTGAGCTGATACCTTCTTCTTTCAAAGCTTTCAGTGCTTGTGAGCCTGAGTAGTCGAACTCTCCGGCTTGTCCGATTTTGAGTGCTCCAGAACCCAAAACGAGAACTTTCTTGA
>OCHO01001746.1_pt1 | contig 12826 bp, 19 predicted proteins | sample 1538441 | NCBI WGS metagenome assembly OCHO01 (sample SAMN04571691, study PRJEB22368) | human gut metagenome | biome: human gut; material: stool | host: Homo sapiens | place: Luxembourg | collected 2012-06-29
TCATTGAAGCCGGTATTATTATCGGTCAGATTTTATTAAAGGTGGTGGCATGATGTACAGAATGATAATTGTAACAGCGCTGGGTAATTATGTGGTAGAAATGGTACCGGAAAAGGAAGAACCTACCGCCGACGAACTTATGAAAATGTTTCTTGAAACAAAGGCGGACGTAGAAAGTGGCTGTTTTATGGAAGGCTGGACACCTACAGACGGCTTAAGCGGGGCGCCCGGTGTATTCGCTATCGGTAAAGGCTTGGAAATTTTAGCGTACCACGTAGAGCGTCGCCTGGAATTTGACTTACCGCCCATAAACCCAGATAACGTTAATACGCGTCGCCCGCTTTCGCTTAAGTTTAACTACCTGGGTAATGAAATGATCGCGAAGTGCATACAGGACGATATAGGAAGCGTAGCCGTGATCTTCTGCTATGCGGTAAATGGAGAACCGCCGACAGATGTATTAAATACTAAGAAGCTTTCCGAAAGCCTTTGTAGCTGTATCCGGCACCACTTAAACTACGCCGACGACGAATACCTTTTACAGATTGCCGAAGACGGGATTATAAGAAACTATTCACAGGCGGAAGAAGTTGTAAAACAGCTGGAAGACCAGTTTAACACCCTTCACAGTAATAAGACAGGGAAAGCCTGGAACGGCTGGAAAGGGGAAAGCTAATGGCAGCCAGGAAGCTTACCAAAAGCCCAGAAGGGGAAGTAGTAACCTTTTCTACGAAACGCGGAAAACCGGATACCTGTAGCGAAACGTGTGGCGGTATTTATCGTTTCAAAGGGGAATTGTACTGTAAATATTTCCATAACGTTGTCGGTAAGCGTGACGAAGAATGTATAAAGAATGAGGTAAAAGGTGGTGGGCGGCATGGATAAAGACCTTATGGAAGAACTTGGACTTATGGCGACAGATAGCCAGCTAGACTACATAGACACGTTGTTAGACCAGGTGGGCGGCGTCCTGGAAGACTACACGGATACACCGTTAGAAGAACTGTCTAAGGACGAAGCCAGCGACATTATAGACGAACTGAAAGGGGAACTAGGCTATGACTGAATTACCGAAAAAGATTATAGTAAATCGGATACCCTACAGCGTTTGTAATTCAAATGACCCGTACAGTTATGAAGCAGACCCAGGGGTACAGGAAATCCGGGTTACACAGGAAGCAGCACCGGCCAGAAAGCGCCAGTATTTCATGTGGGAAGTAGCACACCTTTTACTGGTATCGGCCGGTATGTCACAGAAAGAAGCAGACAGGTACCACGCTGGCGTAGGAAGCGTTCTTAACCGCCTGGTTATTGACAATGATACGGATTTTGTGAAGGGGCGTAAGCCTGTCCCTTCCATGATCTGGATAAACGGACTTCCCTATACTATCCAGCAAGGTATCTTTAAAGAATTACAAGACGAAGACCTGGGCGGGCGTGTTACATACGACACCTTATACATACAGATCATGGAAGACCTTAAGCCAGACATTAAAAGCTATGTAGTCGTCCATGAGATTACCCACGCGGTACTATTTGAAGCGAACGCCGGAAACTACGACAGCAAGGAAACATTTGTAGAAGCCCTGGCGTGGCAGCTGCTTTACTTTTTACAAGATAATGATTTATCAATATTAAAACCAGAAGGAGAGTAAAAACATGACAAAATCAGAATTTTTAGCACAGGAAAACGTACCAGAATTTATTAAGGCGGTTGTAGCCAGTCTTCCGGGCGACGCTGACGTAGAGATTGAAAGCTTTAAACTTGGCAAACCGCAGAAAAAAGAAAGCTGTAGCTGTGATCGTGTTCACGAAGACGGCGTAGACATTTCCGCATATGTGGAAGGTATCGGCGACCGCGTGGTAGCACTGATAGAACTTTCAGACTGCAAGGGTCGTATCTCAAGATCTGACTTAGATAAGGCTATGGGACACGTAAACATTATTTCTGGAACCGTAAACCGGTTGTATAACGTCCTTGCCAATGAACCAAAAGAAGGGAAAGAAGTACGTTTACCGAAAGACTGATTAAGAAAGGACGTAAATATAATGAGTGTAAAAACGACGACAGTTTATAACTGTGACTATTGCCAGAAGCAGTTACCGGACGACTACGCCACCACGAACGGCGAAGGTAAAGGCTATTATGTAAAGAAAGCCCATGACACTATACCACTGGATACACCTATAGCCGGGTGTACCGGTATCGTAGTAGAAGTGACCTTAGGAACACCGAAGGACGACCACCACTTTACAGACCTTTGCGACGACTGCCGCCTTAAGTTCCTTAAGATGGCTGTAGAACACCTGGAACGTAAAGTAGCCGCAGAGAAAGAAGGTCTTAACAATGATGGCGAAGAAACCGACGTATAACCAGAAGAAATTTTTAAGGGCGAACCGACTGGACCCCTTTAACTGGTTAGTGCAAAAAGATACCCCGGAGTTTATGCAGATCATTCATAAGTATTCTGGCACCGTCCGCAAGATTAAAAAGAAGGTGGCTGTATGACATTATTTGAACTTTTCAGTATCGTACTTATGGGAATTATTATGTTAATCGGAATTGGCGTAATTTTAGGTTTTATCCTGGTCGGCGTTATCATTATCAATTATTTCAGATGGCGACACCAGGAGAAAAAGGCAGCCAGAAAGCGGGTGCAGAATGAGGAAACGTAAGTATTATTTTCCGCCTAAGACAGAAAAGAAGCCTATCACGATAAGCGACGACGTAAAAGAAGAATTAAAGAAACTGGCGGATAAGTACGCCGACGACGCTATAAAGGAACGGCAGACCGAAGACCTGGACAACTATATAGCGTTTACACTGGAAGCCTTAAGACGCCTGGGGTGGACCGGTAAAGTACGCCTTAACCGCTTTCTATCGGTACTTACCACGGTAAGCGAAGAAGCTACAAACGCCGACGACCCACCGGCATACGCGAACCAGATAAAGGAACGTTTTAAGAAGATCGGCGTTAAAGCGTTCACTAAAAACGACGACGCAACCCCACAGCTGGAAGACCACGTAGAAAGGAACGACGACAAATGAAGCTGTATGTATTTTATTTTTCAAGGGTAACGAAGGAAGTAGTAAGGGACGAAGTAGAGGTAGAAGACAAGCCGAAGTCCTATAAGACGCCAGCCGGATACTGCTTACCGTATCTGGAAGTGTCGAAGTTCTTAAAGGCAGATACCGATAAAATTTACCACGACGCCTACGTTTCAGAGAACGGCGACTATAAGAAGGCGGTACTTGCCTTCCGTAAATACTTCGCAGAGAAGCACAGAAAAGCGAAAGCCGAAATGGAGAAGTACGACGACTTTTATCGTAGCTGCTTTAAGTATACTACGCCGACGGGTACCGTTATGGTTCCATAAGAGGTGGAAAGCATGAGTAAAGAAGAATTTATAGCCCTTATCGGGCAAGACGTTGTAGTAGACTATAATTTTTGTGGAGAACTGCAACAGTGGAGCATGAAAAACTTTAGTATCAAAGATGGAGTTATCCGACATAACAGACTGCCGCTTATCATGGACGTTTTCATAAAGGGCGCTCATAACCCACATAAGGGAGAAGCGACACACGGGTAACCGATCGGAAAGGAACCGGTAATATGAAAGCAAAAGAAAACCCATTAAACCAGAGCGTAACAGGTAACCCGTATTATGATTATCTGATACACGAAGTCCAGGTAGTATGTAACTGCCCGACAGATAAGGCTATGGCGATCGTAAGCTATGTAAACAGTCTGGGTAGTAGTCCGATTGAATTTATAAGAAAGTTGCCAGACTATGTAGGCAACCCCCACCCGGACGCCGACGAAGTGTTACAGGCGTTAGAGAATATTAGAGAAGACCACGGCGTACAAAGATATGGTATCTGCTTCCCGGAAGGTTATGCAAACCGAAAGGAAAGACGCCGCCAGGAAAAGGAAGCACGTAGACAGGCCAGAAAGGAACTGTTGCAGTATGGAAGATAACACACGCAAGGTAGAAGCTGTAATTAAAGGTGTTACCGCAGATCGTAAGCAGCTGATCTTAAGTATCGGTAATGTGGAAATGACCGCGACCCGAAACTTTACTGGTCTGTTTACGGCTACCGACCTTCGTAGCATTGTGGGAGAACCAGACAAAGAAGTAAAGATACCCGTGTTAAGTCTTTCGACCCAGGAAGTCAAGGGCTTTAAGGTTCCGGCGTTCGTGCAGAGTGATACGCTAAAAATCACGAAGCTGTAGGTACAGCGAAGAACGTAGAAGGCAGAGCGTAGAGCGAAGATCAGAGAACGTAACAGGTAAGGCGCGGTTCGTAAACGAATGGGAAGGGAATACAGCCCAAAAGAAAAGAATTGTCTAATATTACTATATTATATACATACTACTATATACATTATTATATATAATATCTAATATAATAGTTATTATATAATATATACAGTATTTATTTTTCTTTGGGGGTACTTGTTTTTCTTACTCATTTTACCATTCATTTTTGAGTGGGTTTTTCTTACCCCCTTATTATAATTTAAAAATTTTTATTATATATTTTTCAGAGAGGTACAAGCTATGGGACAGGAAATTATAGGTAGGCGGACTATCCGCCGTTGGTTAGATAACTGGGAGCATATACAAAGGCGTGAGCCTATGGAAGACCAGGTAAAGGTTAATAGTGGCTGTAAGCCCGCGGACGGAATTACAAACGGTATGCTTAACAAGATCATGCTGGAAATGGCTTACGACCGCTTACCCCTTGAACTTAGGCGGGTTGCTTACTATCGCTGGGTTATCAAAGGACAGTACAGTTTATTACAGACTTTGACTATCTTAGGTCTTACAAAAGACCAGTATTACTACCGTTGCGATCAAGTGGTTAATTCTGTTTTTGAGTTTGTCAATGGGTATAAATAATTTCAGTAGTTTTCTGTAAGACAAAACTAGGCTTGTATTTATTCCGAAAATCTTATATAATAGCATTACAATGCTATTATAATGTACAAATTAAGGGATAGGGAAACCCGGATTTTCTGGGACCTGTCCCTTTTTCTCACGCTGAAACGTCGATTTTCCGAACGACGACACACAAAAAGGGGGTAAAGTCAGTGGCAACTACAAAAAAAGTGCAGTTACCGGAAGGCTTCGACCCTTACGATATGCGTCTTAAACGCCAGTTTTCAGACCAGGCGGATAAAATGAACGTAATAGCTTTGTCCAGGAAAAACTATAACCTTTGTTGCGGCGCCATGCACAACGGACAACCTTGTAAGAATCCGGCGGGCATGGGAACACCACATAAAGGCTATGGCCGGTGTAAGATACACGGCGGGCTTGCTACAGGTCCGAAGACAGCGGAAGGACGCGCCAGACAAATAGCAGCTTCCACAAAACACGGTCTTTTTTCTAAGGTACTGCTTCCAGAGGAAGAAAGCATTTTAGAAAGTATTAACCAGGAAGAAGAATTTAACGCCCTGGATATGATGATAAAAGTACAGACCGTTAAGATCGTAAGCTATCTACAGAAGCATAAAGACCGGTTTGTAAAGGACCGTGATCTGGAAGGCGAAGAAGTGGCTTACAGAAAATCTAGGGTTATATGTCGTGAAGGTGACGGTATGAAGACTTTCTATCATGCCGGAACGATTGAAGATAACGCCTTAGATCGTGCTATGAACACCTTACGGCGTCTGATCGGACAGAAACACCTTATAGAAGGCAAGGATGACGGACCAGACGACATTATGGCTTCTCTTAATGCAGAGTTAAGGGCAGCGTCTAAAGGTGAAGTCTACGTGTCCTGGGGTGGACAAGCGCAAAGTAAGGGAAGTAACGAAGATCATACACAAAAAGAACAGGAAACGTAGTAAAAACTGTAGTAAAAAGCCTTGTTACGGGTTTTCTGATAACCAGAAACCGTGTAAACACAGGGCTTTTTCTTATATTTATGAGAAACTACGACTTTTTTACTTAGAATATGGGGTGTAAATATTATGGCAGAAGATAATAAAAGCTGTAGGGGTTGCGTCTGTTTGACTTGCCAGTACAGCGAACAGAACGGGGACTTTAACCGGTGTCCGTTTAAGTCGTGTCGCTTATGTACAGATACCGTACATCATATCCGTAGCATATGCGATAAAGGCGTACAGCTGCCTAAGAAAGCAGACTACGCGGACTTCGTGCTATGACATACGAATATCAGACAGAATTTACTTACGTGGCAGACACGGACCCCTTGACCGGCGCCCCAGTAATGACGGCGATACCCCAGACCGTCCGGGCAGCGAAACAAGGGATACCATACAACGTACTTAGTAACTTCGGTGATCTGTTTAAGAGGGAGAACCTACGGGAAGCGTGGCGGCTTCTTCGTAAAAATGACCCTTTCGACTACCAGATACAGGTAGCCGACGCTATTCTTTATAGCTGCTTAAATGGGCTGGGCTGGTACTTCGTGGTACAGATCACACGACAGGCTGGTAAGAATGAGATTAGCGCCTTCTTACAACACTATTTACTGCTGTATGGCTGGTACTTCGGTGTACCTGTATCGGGCGTAAAATTCGCCCCGGTATACAAGCCACAGATACAAGCGTCTATGGACCGTCTGGAAGGCGCCCCAACGCTGGACAGTGGCGGGCTTGCCGGTAGCGTGATAACGTCCGGTCAAGCGAAGGTAGACGGTCAGCCTTGCAAGTATAGTAAATCAGATGGCTATAAATTCCATATCGGACCGCCCCGCGATAGTAATAAGTGGGCGTTCCTGTCCATTAACCCTACGGCTAACGTCGCGTCCCAGACAGCCTATACACTACTGGAAGGTGACGAAAGCCAGGACATAGACGCCGATAAGTGGGAGCGTGACGCCCAGCCTATGGGTTCGTTTAACAATGCTACTACGGTGCTATGGGGTGTAGCCTGGACAAAGGACAGTTTTATCTATCGTGGCGAACTAATGGCCCACGATATGGAAGATCGCTTAGAAAAGGAACTGGGGTACCGGCCGAAGCTGGTATTTAAGATAGACGCCTACGCGGTTATCGCTTCCGGTAACACGAACTACAAGAAAGCGTTTGATAACCAGGTAGCCCGTCTGGGAATGGACCACATAGCCATACAGACACAGTATCTTCTTAAAGCTGTAGACGCTATCGGTCGTTTCTTTTCCGCGGAAGGCGTAGCCCGTATGTATTCCGGCGGTTTTGAAATGCAAGTAGAACCGGTCAAGGGACATAAATACATATGGGCGTGTGACGTAGCCGGACAGGAAGAAGAAACCACAGACGTAGAAGCGTCTGTAGGTATTCATAAGCGCGACGCCCTTACGTTTATCGTCGGCGACCTCTTACGGGACGGTACAGTAGTTCCGATCTGCTTATACCAGTGGGTCGGAAAACAGCACAGCAAAGTAAGGGATATGTTACCGAAGATCATACGTTATTGGGGTGCTATTGGTGGGGTATGTGACGGTACCGGAATCGGTGAACCGCTGGCGTACCACCTTAAAGAGTTATTCGATAGAAATAACGACGGACTGGTAGAAGCCTATAAGTTTAAGGCAGCCGGTGACGAAAGTAAATCTAAGCTGGGGTATCTGGCTTACGATTTTAACCATAACGATTTAATCAAAGTTCCGAAGGCACCGGAAGACCCGGACCAGCTGGAACTATGGAAGGAACTACGGTGGCAAGTGGAACACCTTACAAGGGAAGCCAAACGCCAGCAAACAATAAATTTTTATGTCCCAGCGAACGCCGAACCACGTAAACCAGGACACGTTCCACATGACGACTTAGTAATGGCCCTATTCTTGCTTATGAGGGCCGCACGAAACATAGACCCGAACACTGGCAAGGCTACAGCCTTTGACCGTGAAAAGTCGGGAGTATAGAAAGGGGGTAATAGCATGGCGGTATCTTCGTACATTCCGCAGACATTGGCAGAAATGAAAAAAGTAAACCAGGTGACCGCGGAACGTTGGATTAAAGATAACGCTTCCTGGGTCGCGGCTATGGTGGCAAACACGACAGCTGGATAAAGGATAACGCTGTAGACTTGTACCAGGCAGCCTATGACGGCGAACTGGACGAAATCGAACAGCGCGACAAGGCTAGGGACGGCGGTACAGAAAATAAGCTGATTTCTAACTATGTCCAGATTATCATAGATACGCTTGTGGACTATATGCTAGGTAAGTCCCCTATCTATACAGTCGAAGACCCGGACCAGGACGACGAAGAAACAGAAGAACGTGAGATTATCACGGAATACCGTAAAAAAGTTATGAAGCTGCTAAAGGATAAGGCACAAGGGGAGTTTTCCGACTTGTTACGCGATATGTGTATAGGTGGCTTTGGTTCTATTATCGTATGGGTAGACGAAAAAGGTAAGATTGATTACAGTGAATACCCGGTACAGGAGATCATACCGATTTACGACGGCAGAAAGAGGTTAAGGCTTCTTTTTCGGCGTTATGAAGTAGGGGTATGGGAAAATGGTAGCGAAACCACGAAAACAAAAGTAGAGGTTTACGACGATCGCTACGTTACTTACTATACCGGTGACAGTATGGAAAGCCTACACTTGGACGAAACCGAAGCGAAGACTGGAAACCCGATAGAGCATAAGGCCGGCCGTATCCCGGTTGTGGTCTGCCAGAACCAGCTACCGGCGAAATACAGCGAACGTGTGAAGGGATACGGTAAGTCTGATCTTTCCTATGGTGTCGTTCCACTTGCTGTAGCTTACTGCCACGGTTTAAGCGATAAAGCGAACCTTATGGAGTACCTACAAGATCAGTATTTATGCTTAACTGGTGTAGATGTAGACGAAAACGAAGTTCTGAAAATGCGAAAGGCCCGCGCCCTGGCACTTAAGGACAAGGATAGTAAGGCCAGCTTTATAGCCCAGTCACAGGACGACAACGCCGTAGAAAATGGTCTTACTAGAACGAAAAACGACATTATGGACACGACCAACACCCCACGACTGGCAGAGTTAAACGGGGCGACGGCTACAGAAATCAAAATGAAATATGCCGGTCTTGATATTAAGGCCGGTAAGAAGGAACCGCTTCTTATACAGGCGTTCCGTAGCTTCTTCGCGATCATTACGGACCTTTTGAATGTTCAAAAGCTGTATGCTGCCGGTACGGTTTCTGGTGTGTATGAAACAATCACTACACCGGAACTGATCGAAGCCAGGGACGACCTGTACCAGTCTGAATGGCTGGAAGTTACGATAAGCCGGAATCTTCCACAGAATAATAAAGAGATCGCCGACATTGTGGCAGAACTGGCCGACATTGTACCAGATAGTTATTTGTATGAACTGCTGTGGTTTATCGACGACCCACAGAAAGCACTTGAAGAAATGAGAGCGCAGAAAGAGGAAAGCCAACAGACAAGCCTTACAAATAGTCTGGCAGCTATTGGATATGGGGCGGATAACCTGGGGGATACCGGCGGCGACCCGGATAACCCAGACGATCAGCAGAACAGCGCTACAGGTTCCACGATCACACAGCCGCCAGAATAGGGGGTAGCGTATGGCGTGGATAAGTGAAGCCCAAAAGCACTATGAAGAATACGTAGACTACTATACTTCCCTTTTGGAAGATTACGTAGACGATCATACTCTTGAACTTGCCCCGGCATACGGACAGTTACAGGAAGCAGCTGTAGGCTACCTGGAAGAAGTTGTTAAAAAGTATGTAAATGAACAGAACCCGGACTTCGTTCCTACCAGACGGTGGGCGAAAAAGATACAGGAAGAATACCTTACGAAGATCATACCGGAACTGAATTTACTAAACGCAAAACTACAGCCGTTTGCTACGTCTGTGATATGCGGAACTGTTTTTTATGGGGCTAATACTACAGCGTATATTTTGGAACAGGCCGCGAAGTGCGCGGTAACTGTACCAAACCTTACGGCTTCCGGCGTGTTGGGTATTATAGCTAACCCATGGTTACCGGATAAGAAAACCTACAGTGATCGTATACGTACCAGTGTTTCCCTTGTGGCTTCTAAGAGTGAAGAAGTCGTAAAAGAACTGGTTACAAAGAAAATGCAGTATAGCGACGCCGCTAAGAAGCTTTCACAGGGAATACAGGAAAGCTACTATAATGCTTCCCGTATTATCCGTACAGAAATGACTAGGGCGAACGCTTTAGGAACTTCCTACAGCCTTATGGAAAATGCGGATATTGTAGACGGTAAGTATAGGGACGCAACTTTTGATAGTAAGACGTCTGCCTATTGTGCAGCAGACGCCGACTACAGTAAAAGAAACCCTTACGATCTGGATTACGATACACCTATGAACCCAGGGCTACCAGGAAGGCGTATACCAAACCACCCACATTGTCGCTGTAGATGGGTAGCTATCCTTTCTGGTTTAGGTATTAAGAACAGACAGAAAGCGGCTTTAGATCAATACGGTGACCTTTATTACACGAAAGCCGCCAGTTATGACGAATACGCGAAAGAAGTAGGGCTTCCGTCGGTAAAAGATATGGTAAACGCAGATAATCCGAAGAAATACTTAAGACCAGGGGAAACGCTGGCAGACCTTAACCGACAGGTAGTACGGAAACGCTTTAACGGGCAGATCATAACCGTACCTTTAGGTCTTGATATTCATAATTGATTATAGGGCATAAGTCTTTATAATACCGACGCGGCGGATACCGCGGATATGACACGCTTGTAAGGCGTGTTTTTTATTGCCGTAACATAGCCAGGGCGTCAAATACTGGCCGTGGAACCCGACAGCGCGGAACGCTGGATATAGCCGACGGGCTTAATACGGAAAGGAGTTTTTAAGATGGGAAAACTTAGAAAATTACAGGAACGCTACTTAAAAGGAGAACTTACAAAGGCACAGTATGAAGCAGAGTGTAAGAAGCTTCTGGACGACGAAATTTTAGACCAGGACGCTTACGACGACGCTTTAGATTATGACCCGGACTACGAAAGACCTAAGTACAGCCAGGCCGACGTAGACAGCACCGTAGCAAAGAAAGCCGTAAAAATGGTTCGTAAAGCACTTAAGGACGCTGGGGTAACGGTCGAAGCGGACGATAGCAAAGTGGCAGAAACCATTAAAAACGGTTCTTCTGGTAAAGGCGACGGCGAAGGGGGAAGCGGTTCTTCTATCGACGAAACAGAATTATCTAACCTTAAGACTAAGGCGGCGAAAGTGGACGATCTTACAGCACAGTGTAAGAAGCTGCTTATCGAAAACGCGGTTCTTAAGGAAGCCGGTAAGTATAATCCTGTAAATCCCGCACAGGTAGTAAGGGCGATCAGTGCTGACTATCTGGACAGTATCGAGTTTGACGAAGAAAACGGAACAGCGGACGCAAAGAGTATTGCCCGCGCTATCCGTAAGGTACACGACGCCGAACCGAACTTATTTAAACCAGCTGGGGACGACGGCGACGACGATAACGGCACTGGTGGTTCTGGTAATGGTTTCCGCGGTAAAGGTCCTGGCGGTGCTGGTAGCACTAAAAACGGCGAACTGGAAGCAAAGAAAGCGGAAGCTTTAGAAATGCTGGGTATTAAGAAAGACGATAAAAAGTAGAAAGGTAGGTTTTTGTTATGCAGAATAACGACGTAACAGTTAGACGAAAATCCTACGCAGCGGCTAAAGAGATCAAGGCCAGCGCCCATTATGCGTATGTCGTAAATGGTATCACGCTGGACGGCTCTAAGTTTGAAACTGGCGGCTTCGTAGAAGAAGGTACTTGTCTTGTAAAAGACAACACCACAGGTAAGTACGAACCGTACAAGGATACAGCAAGCGCTTTTCCAACGGGAAAGAGTGACCCGGTTATCCTTGACGAAAGTATTAAATTCACAGTTGACGACAAGGGCAAAAATCCAGATGTTACCGCCGGACAGGTTCTTGTACATGGTGCGGTATATGAAAGTCTTCTGGTAGGCTGTACCGCAGCTTTTAAAACAGCTGTAGGTGCTGCTATCAGATTCGTGTAAAGAAAGGGGTAAATAAAGATGGCTGGATTAGCAAATTTAAGCGAGTTCTTTGAGAACCCGTTATTTACCGAAACTATCCGCGAGGTTCCAGTGGAAACCGGATATATCGGTAGCCGTTTCCTTCCTTCCGAAAACACTTACGATATGGAGTGGAACGAAACAGTAATTGAAAGACAGGCAGATATGGCCGACCTGGTAGACGCTGGGGCGGAACTGCCTTTAACAGATCGTGACCCGGTAAGACGTGTAAGCGGTTCTATTGCAGATATGGGACAGTCCTATATTCTGACAAAGAAAGAACTTGCTGCTATGTCTGACAAGGGTAACGAAGGTCGCCGTAAGATGGCTGTACAGCAGGTCCTTAAGAAGACCGCACAGCTTAAGTCTAACATTGACGCCCGTGTAGAATGGCTTCGTTGGCAAGCGCTGGGTAACGGTGCTATGATCTACGATAAATCCGGTATTAAACTGGGTGTAGATTTTGGCGTACCAGAAGCCAATAAGGTAACCGCTGCTACAGCGTGGGGGGCTGACGGTGCTACTATTCTGGCAAACTACGAACGCTGGGTACAGGATTATATCGACGGAAACGATAACGGTTACGCGCCGGACGTATTCGTTACCGGTATTGAAAATATCCGTATCGTACTGAATGACGTAGCGATCAGAAAGGCAATTACAGGATACAGTGACAAGCTGCTTACCCTGGACGAACTTAACACTTTCCTTCGTGGCCGTGAACTTCCGCCTATGGAAGCGTTCGACGCAAAGGTTACTTACCGTGACCCTACAAACGGTGGTAAGAGAACTACCGCCCGCCTTCTGGACAGCAAGA
>OCHO01001747.1_pt1 | contig 12822 bp, 8 predicted proteins | sample 1538441 | NCBI WGS metagenome assembly OCHO01 (sample SAMN04571691, study PRJEB22368) | human gut metagenome | biome: human gut; material: stool | host: Homo sapiens | place: Luxembourg | collected 2012-06-29
GATTTCTTTATGACAAAAAAAGTTGCTGTAATCAATGATCTGTCTGGACTTGGACGCTGTTCCCTGACTGCTGCCATCTCCGTATTATCTGCGATGGGAATCCAGGCCTGTCCACTCCCTACCGCCATTTTAAGTTCACAAACAGAATACCCCAGCTACTACTGTTATGATTTTACCGATAAGATGGATTATTTCCGCCAGGAATGGAAAAAACTAGGCACTTCTTTTTCCGGAATCTATACCGGTTATGTTGCCAGTGTCTGCCAGATTGAACAGATCATGCACTTTCTGGATACTTTCCAAACAGCAGACACCTTTCTTCTGGTCGATCCTGTAATGGGAGACGATGGCGTTACCTATGATATGTATACTTCCGGGCTTCTGACTGCTATGAAAGAACTTGTCGCACGTGCAGATGTTATCACTCCTAACCTTACCGAATTCTGTCTGCTGACGGATATAGATTATAACAGCCTGCAGGATTCGTCTCTGTCTATACAGCAGCTCATTTCACGACTTAAGGATGCAGGGCAGACTTTGACAAAGGATCATGAAAAAAAGGTCCTCATCACTGGTATTCATTTTACTGCAGATGACGGAGTTCATAAGATTGGAAATCTTCTGCTAGATGGCTCTTCACATTTTCTTTCGGCATATCCCTGTTGCAACGGAAGTTATTCCGGTACGGGTGATCTCTTTGCTTCCTGCATCACAGGCGGACTTGCCAGAGATATTTCCCTTACGGAAATGATGCAGACCGCAGGTTCTTTTCTTGAAAAATCATTAATTGATTCTGTAGAAGAACATGTTCCGGTAAACGAAGGCGTTAATTTTGAAAAATATTTATATCTCTTGCATACATAGAACCTGCCACTGGCAACTTCTATTGCATACATTGGTATTAAAAATCACCATATATCTTTTGAAAATTTCTCTACTGAAACTCTTTCTTTTGATATATGGTGATCTTCTTTATTATTGGTATCTCAGATTGATATTTCGTTACATAATTTCTGACAACGTAATCTGTGCTCCCACAGCTTCTGCCTGTAATTTATAAACTTCCGGATAATATCTTGTCGAAAATACATATTCCCCATCATTTACAAATACTTCAACAGAGGATGTATCGACCAGAATCTTCAGATTCTCCACTTCTTCCACTTCTACACATCTCATGCTTCTTCCTGAAGATACCGAAGTTTTATCCTGATCTGTAAAATGCATCCGGAATTTTCCATCAGCATAATCCAGGATCAGCTTCTCTGAAAGGATAACTTTAAAGCGGTTCTTTGTAATATCCGAAATCGTCATTTCATATACCGGATATCCCTCTCTTACCAGCATACCTTTCACATCACTTACCAGATGTTTCTTCTCTTCTAGTTCTCTTATCGGACATTGACAGATCTTGCCGTCTTTTTCAAAGATTTCTCTTGGAAATGTAAAGCAATGCTGCCATCCTGTCTGAATGGTCGGATTGCTGTATTCTTCGCAGTCCGGCATTCCCATCCAGCTGATGTGGATCCTTCTTCCGTCTTCCGTCTCAAAACTCTGCGGGGCATAATAATCAAACCCATAATCCCACAAATGATACTCTGACAACTTGTATTCTCCAAGAATATCTCCTTCTATCTCAAAGTATCCGGACTGATATACATTACGATCCTCCCAGATACCACCTTCCAGTCCCTGAACAGACGTGGAAAGAAGTTTCTTATCTCCGATTTTGAAATAATCCGGGCATTCCCACATATACCCGAATGGCTTTTCGGATTCCACCCGGTTTCTGAACTTCCAGTTTACTTTATCTTCAGATTCAAATACAAGTACCTGACCTACATCTTCGTTCGTTCTTGCACCCTGTACCATATAATAAGTACCATTTTCTTTCCATACCTTTGGATCTCTTACATGACAGGTCAGATCGTCCGGATAATCTGAATTTCTCATCAGTTCTTTTTTCTTTCCGAACATCTTGCCGTCTTCCGTTATAACCAGAACGGTATTGCCCTCACGTCCGGTGCGGATGTAATCATATTCCCCGTCTTCTAATTTGACATTTCCTGTATAGTACAGATACATTTTTCCATCTTCAATAAATGCGGATCCGGAATATACTCCGTGACAGTCAAATGGCTGATCTGGATAAAGTGCGGTACCCTGATATTCCCACTTAATCATATCCTTGCTGGTATAGTGACCCCACATCTTCACACCGCCTTCTGCATTAAACGGCGAATACTGGAAAAACGCGTGATAGATACCCTGGAACTGGCAGAGTCCATTTGGATCATTCAGCCAGCCGACCGGCGGCATCAGGTGTAGTTTTTCACGAAATTTTCTATCTGATACGGATAACTCTTCTCTGGTTTTCTGGCTTTGTTCTGCTGTCTCTACTAATTTTACAAGATCTCTTGTTAATGCGTTCATAAATCAATCGTCTCCATCTATCTATAAGCATTATTTCTATACACATTATTTTGTAAGTGTCATAACTTTACTTGTTGTCTTAACTTCAGCAGGTTCTGCCTTTGTTACATTTCCGAATTCATCTGTATTTGTCAGAATCATCATTGTTGTCGTCTGATATCCTGCATTCTTGATTTCCTCAAGGTCCGCTTCTACCAGAATATCTCCTGCATGTACTTTGTCGCCATCAGAAACTTTCTTTGTAAATCCTTTTCCATCCATCTTCACAGTATCGATACCGATATGGATCAAGAGTTCACCGCCGGACTCTGTTGTGATACATACAGCATGGCCTGTTTCAAAAATATTGGAAACTTCTCCGTCACATGGAGCTACAATCTTGCCATCTGCAGGCTCTACCGCAACGGTTGTTCCAAGCATCTCGGATGCAAATGTCTCATCTGTTACTTCGGATAATGGAATCTGTGTTCCGTTTACCGGACTTGTTAATGTCTCTTCTGCTGTCTCTGCAGTTGTGTCTGCTGTTGTTGCGTCTGTTGTTACTGCGTCTGCTGTTTCAATATTTTCTACTGCTGCTGTCTCTGTTGCTGCCTTTGGTTCTGCATCCTTATAGATCAGGAATGAAATCACGAATGCAACACCGACTGCGATCACCATCTCGATCAGGTACTGAAGCGGCTGATTCAGGCAGAGCAGGATACCGAAGATACCTGTTACACCAGTTCCTTTCGCTCCAAGATGTACCAGTGATGCATATAATGCCCCACATCCTCCACCGATACATCCGGCGATGAATGGTTTGAAGAATCTTAAGTTTACACCGAAGATTGCAGGCTCTGTAATTCCCATAAATGCACTGAGTGATGATGGAAGTGCCAGAGATTTGATCTTCTTATCTTTAGACTTAATACCTACTGCAAGTGCTGCAGCTCCCTGTGCTACGTTGGCTGCACTTGCAAGTGGAAGCCAGTATGTAACACCGTATTTTGCAAGCTGTCCGATATCAATAGCTGTATACATCTGATGAATACCGGTTACTACGGTTGGTGCATATAAACCTCCCATGATCAGACTTCCGATTCCGAGAGGAAGCGTTAGCATCCACTGGATTGCTCCGAGAATTGCATTTTCAGCCCATACGAAGATCGGTCCTACAATTGATAATGTAAGGTAACCTGTTACAAATACGCTGACCAGAGGTGTTACGAACAAGTCAAGAACTTCCGGAACGATCTTATGTAACTTCTTCTCGATCACTGCCAGAATCCATACGGCGATGATAACCGGAATGACGTGTCCCTGATATCCGACCATGTCAATCTTGAACAGTCCGAAGAAGACGCTCTGTGTCTGCTGTACACCCTCTGTTGCTACAGTATAAGCGTTCTGCAGTGACGGATGGATCATGATCATACCGATAACTGCACCAAGATACTGGTTCGCACCGAATGCTTTTGCAGCTGAGAATGCGATCAGGATCTGCAGGAATGTGTAAGCAATGTTACTGAACAGATTCGCAAATACATAAATCGAACTGTGTGTATTAATATGGAGGAATCCGTTGCTATTCATAAAATCAAGTGAGTTCATGATTCCCATTAAGAAACCGCTGGCTACGATGGCCGGAATGATCGGTACGAAGATATCACCAAGCAGCTTGATCGCACGCATGAACCAGTTCTGCTTCTCTGCAGCTGCCTCTTTTGCCTCTACTTTTGAGCTTGCCGTGATACCTGCAATGTCGATGAACTCGGCAAATACTTTATTTACCGTACCGGTTCCGAGGATAATCTGAAGCTGTCCCGATGCTTCGAAGACTCCTTTTACCCCATCAACATTTTCAAGTGCTTCTTTACTTACTTTCTTATTATCTGCAATGACAAGACGAAGTCTCGTTGCACAATGTGCTGCAGATGCAATGTTCTTACTTCCGCCGACATAATCCAGGATGTCCTGTGCGGTCTTTCTGTAATCCATATTAACTCTCCTTCCTCGTTCTATGTGTAATCGTTTTCACATCTTGTGATTTTATAATAAGAAAAAAAATGCCATTTGTAAAGATGGCATTTTTACTGATATTTGCTATTCGATTTTGTGCGGTTTGCACGAATTCTGTTGTTTTTGACTGATTCGGAATCTATTTACACATTTTGCACACTGATTTTCTGCTCCGGCATCTCTTAGTCTTCTATATTTTCTTCCGGATCATCAATGTTAGCGAGCCGGAATCCAAGTTTGATCTCTACCGGAATGCTTTCATCCCTTTCTATTACATCCAACAGGAGTTCTGCGCCCCGGATTCCACTGGTCTTATAGCCAAAATGCACTGTTGGTATTCCACCTGTTACCGCCTTTAAAAGCTGATTATCGCCAAATCCGGTAACCTGAATCGATGTATTTTCTAATATATAACGGAATCTGGATCCTGTGTCTTCTACATTCTTCGGAATCTGACTTCCGGCATAAGTATGAATCGCTTCGATTGCCCCGGCTGCGATTGTATCAGTGGCGCATGATATGATATCGATGTCATGTTTTTCATTCAATAATTCCAGAACCTTTTCATATCCGGATTCTGTCGTGAACTCCGCCACCTTATAATATCCGTCTTTTAATTCTTTTCCCGACCTTTTCAGACCTTCCCGGAATCCATCTTCTCTGGCCGCTCCAGCTGCTTTATCTTCTCTTGATACTCCGATATATGCAATCTCTTTCCGGCTCTTTGCCGCAACCGCACATCCCATGGCCTCCCCTGCGCCGTAATCATCATGATAAATACAGTTCGCATATTTCGTATGCTGACCAATCACAACCACCGGTACTTTCGATTCTTTCAGAAATCTCCGGTGTTCCGCCGTGATCATCGTTCCCACAAGAATAATCCCGTCTACCGGATAATTCTCGAACAGACGCATATACTCTATTTCCTTCGCCGGTGTATTATCCGTTCCAGCAAGCAGCATCTGGTAATTCCGCTCCGAAAGAACCTTTTCGATTCCTGCCGTGATCCGGCTGATGGATTCTGAATTAATCTTTGGTACAACCACCCCGATCAGACACGCTTTCTTGGTTCTAAGCATACGCGCCTGCGCCGATGGCTGATAGCCGGTCTCATCAATTACTTTCTTAATCTGTTCTTTCTTCTCGTCACTGACGTATCCGCCGTTCAGGTATCTCGACACCGCTGCGCTGGATACTCCTGCCAGTTTGGCAATTTCTTTGATCGTCATATACTGTTACTCCCTCTGTTCTTCTTCACTGCAGAATATTATAGCACATTCCTTCTACAGATTTTCTCCATTCTTACTGATTAGTATTTATCTGTATTATAACTGAAAAAGCCCGCCTAAGCGAGCTTTTTGCCAGATTGCGTATTAACCTTCAAACTGACTATGGTACAACTTATGGTAAAATCCACCTTTTTTCAGCAATTCTTCATGATTGCCCTGCTCGATGATCTTACCGTCTTTCATAACTAAAATTAACGAAGCATTCCGTATCGTCGAAAGTCTGTGTGCCACGATAAAGCTTGTTCTTCCTTTCATCAGCTTATCGAATGCTTCCTGTACCTGCAGTTCGGTACGGGTATCGATACTTGATGTCGCCTCATCCAGGATCAACATCGGCGGCAGACAGAGCATGACTCTTGTGATGCACAGAAGCTGCTTCTGACCCTGGCTGATACTGTCTTCGTGAAGCACCGTGTCCAGACCTTTTGGAAGTCTCCGGATGAATTCCCAGCTTCTTGCCTCCTTCGCTGCACGAATGATCTCTTCATCGGTTGCATCCGGTTTTCCAAAGCAGATGTTGTCTCTTACGGTTCCGCTCTTGATCCAGGTATCCTGCAACACCATACCAAAGCTGCTTCTAAGGGCATGTCTGGATACCTCCCGGATGTCCTTTCCATCCACCAGGATCTTTCCTTCATCTACATCATAGAAGCGCATCAGCAGGTTGATAAATGTCGTCTTACCGCATCCTGTCGGACCAACAATTGCAATACGCATACCCGGTTTTACATCCAGATTGAAGTTCTCGATCAGTTCTTTTTCTTTATCATAACTAAATGCCACATCGTCGATTGTAACATTGCCATCAACTGTAGCAAATGCGCCTTCCGCATCCAATGTCTCTTCTTTCTGCTCTAACAGATCAAAGATACGGTCCGCACATGCCAGCGCATTCTGCATCTCTGTGACTACCGAACTGATATCGTTGAACGGCTTCATATACTGGTTCGCATACGCTAACAGTACAGAAAGTCCTCCGACCGTCAGCGTGCCGCCCGGTATCAGAAATGCTCCAAGTAAAGCCACTCCGGCGTAAATGATATTATTGACGAATCGTGTGGACGGGTTTGTTAAACTGCTGTAGAACACTGCTTTCTGGCTGTAGTTCTGCAGTTCTTTATTAATCTCATCAAATCTTCTGGATGATTCTTTCTCGTACCCAAATGCTTTTACTACTTTCTGTCCGCCGATCATTTCTTCAATCAGTGCAGTCTGCCGTCCTCTGGTCTCACTCTGCTTCCGGAACATCGTATAAGATCTGGAAGAAATGAATTTCGCCACTACGAAACTAAATGGTGTCAGTACGATCACCAGCAGTGTTACCCACACATTCTTAGAGAACATGAAAATCAGTGTCACAACGATCGTCACGATTCCTGAAAATAACTGTGTAAATCCCAACAACAGACCATCGGATAAGATATCTGTATCTGCAATGACACGGCTTACAATATCTCCGGTGCTGTGCTGATCCAGATAAGACAACGGCAGTACCTGGATATGACGGATTGCCTGTGAACGGATATCCTGCACGATCCGGTAAGTCATCCGGTTGTTCAACAGATTCATGAACCACGTAGCAAATGCTGATATTACGATAAAAATCAGAATCTGCTTCAGATAATACCACATCATATCAAAGTTCACCTGATGTGCCGATACAACTTCATCAATTGCATCACCGAATAAAACCGGCACATATAACTGCAATACTACAGAGATTGCAGCAAAGATTACACTGAATGCAAGGAAAATCTTATACTTTCCTATGAGCTTTAATAATTTCTTCATTACTCTGCCGCTCCTTTCTCTGCCTTCTCTGTCATTTTATCTGCTTTGTCCAAATCTTTTCCGGTTTCCTTTGAAGATTTAACTGCAGCCGGACGTTCTTCCGGGAACTGTGAATAATAGATCTCCTGATAGGTCTCGCAAGTCTCCATCAGTTCTTCATGGGTTCCCTGTCCTGCCAGCTCACCGTCCTCCATAACCAGGATCTTGTCTGCCTGACGGATACCGGAAATTCTCTGAGATACCAGGAAGGTTGTCACATTGCCTTCCAGTTCACCGATTGCTTTACGAAGCGCTGCGTCTGTCGCAAAATCCAGCGCACTTAAGCTGTCGTCCAGAATCAATATCTCAGGCTTGCTGACCAGTGCACGTGCGATCGTCAGACGCTGCTTCTGTCCGCCGGACAGGTTACGTCCGTTCTGTTCTACTTCAAAATCAAGCTTTCCAGGCTTAGCTTCTACAACATCTTTTGCCTGAGCGATTGTGATTGCTTTCCACAGATCTTCATCTGAAGCCTGATCATTGCCCCACTTCAGATTGTCGCGGATACTTCCTTTGAACAGGATGGAACGTTGCTGTACCACACCGATCTCACTGCAAAGTTCTCCCTGCGGATAGTCCTTTGCATTGATACCATTTACTTTTACCGTTCCTTCCTGTGGATCATAGAATCTCGGGATCAGGCTGACCAGTGTACTCTTACCACTTCCGGTTCCTCCGATGATTCCGATCGTCTGTCCTTTCTTCGCACGGAAGGTGATGTCCGATAAGCTGGATGCTCCGGCACCTTCGTATGTGAAGGTGACGTGGTTGAATTCAACTGCCAGATTACTGTCGGCCTGTTCATTCTCGCCGTCTGTCTCATATTTTCTTTGATCAGCATTTATCTGTTCATTCTTCATCTGCTCAGCCGCCACTTTGTATTCCATGCTGGACTTCACATCCAGAATACCGGACACACGGTCTGCGCAAGCCATTGATTTGTTCAACGTAATGATCAGGGATGCCAGCTTGATCAGTTCTACGATAATCTGTGCCATATAGTTATACAGCGCTACTACCTGTCCTTGCTGCAGATTCCCGATATTGACCTGCACTCCGGCACGCGCGATCAGTAACACAGTTGCTCCGTTAATCAATACATATGTGAGCGGATTCAGAAGAGCGGAAATTCTTCCTACGAATTCATTCAGTCTCGTAAGCTCACGGTTTCCTTCTTCGAATTCCTCCACCGACTGTTCTTCCCTGCAGAACGCACGGATGACACGGACACCTGTCAGATTCTCTCTTGTAAGTCCTGTCACACGGTCCAGTCCTGCCTGTACTTTCTTGAACAGCGGAATACTGATCAGCATAATCGAAAATACAACGACAAACAGGATCGGTACTGTCACTACAAAGATCAGTGCACAGCGTACATTGATGGTAAATGCCATCACCATCGCACCGATTACGACAAACGGACTTCTAAGTAACAGACGCAGTCCCATATTAATTCCATTCTGCACCTGGTTCACATCGTCCGTCAGTCTCGTGATCAGTGTGTCTGTTCCGAGCGTATCCAGTTCTGTAAATGACAATCCCTGGATATGGTCGAACATTGCCTGTCTGACGCTGGTCGCAAATCCAACACTTGCCTTTGCGGCAAAGAACTGTGCGGTAAAACTGCACAACAGTCCGACTGCTGCCATGAGCAGTAACACGAAAAACATTTCCACAATATATCCATAATCATTCTTCGCAACGCCCACATCAATAATCTGAGCTACCACAACCGGAACCATAAGGTCGAACACGACTTCTAATAATTTGAATAGCGGTGCCAGAATACTCTCTCTGCGGTAAGGTCTCAGAAACTTCTCAAGACGCTTCATTTCTTTCACTCCATTCCTTTTTCCGATAACTAATAAGTCATCGTTATCTACTTATTATAATATCCCTTGACTGTTTTATTATAGTCCGTTATCATTGATATGAATAATATTGTTTTTATAGCTTTGCAATACAAAAAATATATAAGGCAGGTAATCCAACATGGAACTCAGACAGTTAGAATATTTCCGCGAGATCGCATCCACCGGCAGCATCAACGAAGCTGCAAGACACTTAAATATGTCCCAGCCTCCGCTCAGCTACCAGATCCGTCAGCTGGAAAATGAATTAAATGTAAAACTTTTCGACCGCACCAGCAAGGGCGTTACTCTTACTGAAGCCGGAAAGCTTCTCTACGACCGATCCGGTAATCTGCTGGAATACGCCAGATCTACCGAGCTCGAGGTCTCGAAAACCGGGAAAAAACGGATCCTGCGTATCGGTCTGACTCCCACAACTGTAGATACCATCATGCCTTATATTTCCCAGTTTTCGAAAAAAAATCCCGACGTGAACTTTGAAGTCCACGACGGGATCACTTATTCGCTTTATCAGTATCTTCTGGACGGGATCATCGATATCTCCGTTGCCAGAACACCACTGCGTCTTGACGAAGTGTCTTATATGGAATTGTGTTCTGAGCCGATGATTGCAGTATCAGCACCCAAAAATATGGTTTCAAAGACCGCTGACGTTACCACAGATACACCGCATAATTCTTCGAAACACAATGCGGTTTCTTCCTTAAAGCTCTCCGATCTTTTACATAGACCGCTGATCTTATACCGGAGATACGAAGAACTCATCATGAATACCTTTCATGCCCAGAATATGAATCCGGACATCTTCTGTGTCTGCGATGATCCCAGAGGTGCCATGCTGTGGGCGAAAGAAGATCTTGCAACTGCCATCTTTCCGCAGTCCATGGCCAGCTTGTGTGACGGACTTTGTATACAAGAATTGGATGAGCCTGATCTTATAACTAAGATACTTCTGATCTGGGCGAAGGGAAAGAAACCGGTGCCGCTGGTGCAGGAATTTCTGGATGTGTGTGGTGAGCATTAGCACATTAGAGCTTGCGGCTCACCCACCATATACCAATTATAAGATATACCGCCATCATTCCTAATATGGCAGATGTTGCAACCAGTTGATTCATATTTTCCAAAGCAACTACTAACAGCAGAAGTACAATTTCGCCACACCAATAGGACCAGATACATTTCCTTTTTCCGTAATCAGTAATCCAAGTTTTGGAATCCACGATCCAGAGTAAATTGATGAATATTCCAAAACCAATAGATACAATTAGAGAAGTGGCCGCTTCCGCTGACATATTTATCATTCCATTTTTTACAAATACAATACATAACACCAATAAATCATACGCCAATAACAATATGCCATTTCTTTTCAATGATTTGATACTTTTCTGCATATCCATCTCTCCTCTCCAAATAGAAATCTTAGATAAACCCATCTACTTCTTCCTGCAGATTTACTCCATAAGAGAATACATAGGCTAAACATAAAACAATAATTCCAAAAATGAATCCTCTCACTTCAAAATTGATATCTTTCAGTCCATTCATTTTAATCAATACTCCGCAAATATAAACGACCACATTCTGAATCGTCGGCATTACTATACTGTAAATTCCTATTTTCTTTACTCTTTCTACATTTTCTGCTGTAAACGGTGTGCCCATTTCTGGTTGTTCCTTTGTGCCTTCCAGTGACTTCAGTATTTTATGAACGTTGCGAAAAATCAGGGCCAGTAATATAGATGTTGCTCCCAACAGCAGAAGCCACACGGATACCAGATGCATCCGCATATTTCCCTTTGCATCAATCAGTGTAAAGAACATCCCGTAGGCATTCATCATGGTATCCTGTTTGATGCCGAATATAGCCCCGTTAATGTGCACGCTGTGCATAGGTATAGCCGATCCCGCCCAAAGTAATACGATACCATCGAACCAATGTAAGATTTCCAGAAATCTCATCAGACTGGTCAGTGGTTTCCGGAATTTTTCAAAACTTTTCATCTTCATATTATTCACCCTCCTCTTCATCCAGATTTCCATCAAATTTTAAAATATCACCTACATCACATTGAAGGAAATAACAGATACGATTCATCGTATGCAAACGGATACCTTTGGCTTTTCCGCTTCGGAGTACCGACAGATTGGCCTCGGTAATACCGACTTGTCTGCATAATTCTTTTGAAGTCATTCCCTTCTTTTTCAGGACTTCATCCAAGCATATACGAATTCCCATATTTCCTCCTTTCTGTGTTTGAAAATTATTGTTTTTCGATAATTTATAATTTTATTATAGCAAGGAATTATCGTTTGTCAATAATTTTTACCACGCAATATTCCAACCGTTTTTTTCGTAATTATGTGATTTTTCCAACTTTTCTTATATTTTTAACTCTAAAGAATCTTCTTTCGGCAACTACTTATAAACGCATAGCCCCAAAAAAAGATTATCCGGATAGTTCCCTTTCTCCAGATAATCTTTTCTTCTATGATTCACTATGCTGTTTTATATTCTCGCTTACTCCACTTTCGTCTTCTTCGGCAAAAACAGACTCAAAAGTAACGATACCACAAACACTCCTGCCACTGCATTTCCATTAAACACATCTCCTACCGCACTTGGAAATGCTGTAAAGAAGTTCCCGGATGTCTGTGTCAGACCAACTCCGATACTAAATGACAGTGACACGATAATCATTGTTCTGTCATCGAATTTACATTCTTTCAGCATCTTGATTCCTTCATACATGATCGATCCAAACATCATAACTGTACATCCGCCAAGCACCGCCTGTGGAAGTGAATTGAAGAATGCTCCAAGCGGCGGGAATAAAGATGCAAGTATCAGAATCAGTGCTCCCATCAGAATCGTAAAACGGTTGATCACCTGTGTCATCGTCACAAGTCCGATATTCTGACTGAATGATGTCAGCGGCAGACATCCGAAACATCCGGAGATTGCACTTGAAAATCCATCAACTGCCAGTGAACCGCGAAGTTCTTTCATCTTAAGATCACGTCCAAGTGCTCCTGTACAGACTGCCGTCGTTGCACCTGTCGTCTCTGCTGCCGATACCAGGAATACGATTGCGATCGTAAAAAATGCTCCCAGATTGAATACCGGCTTATGACTGGTCAGGAACACAAGCTTCGGGATACTGAACACACCAACCTCCTGAATCGTCTTATGAATACCGGAAAAGTCAACCATCGGTGCGATTCCCGCTACAGTAAATATAATTGCAAGTGCATAGCCAAATACCAGTCCGACCAGCACATTTAAATTCTTATATACGCCTTTCAGTACTTCTCTGGATACCAGACATACGATCAATGTAAATGCTCCAACGACCAGATGATACCAGGAACCGAAGTCTTTCACTCCACTTCCG
>OCHO01001755.1_pt1 | contig 12765 bp, 14 predicted proteins | sample 1538441 | NCBI WGS metagenome assembly OCHO01 (sample SAMN04571691, study PRJEB22368) | human gut metagenome | biome: human gut; material: stool | host: Homo sapiens | place: Luxembourg | collected 2012-06-29
AAACCCTATAGGGTAGACTTTTTTTTATCGTGTCTACTCTATAGGGTACATTTTACTTAACCTATCCCCTTTTATTTATTTTGTTCTATTTGCTAAAGTGTCAAAGTACACCTAAGCTTCTATAAAATTAATCACCCGAGCTTTACGACAATCGTGGCCTCGGCATATGTCTTTTCAGTAGCAGTTGCTCGGTTGCTACACTCTTTTTTTAACTGCCATTGAGTAGGAGCAGTACCCATTTGTACCTCGCTATCGGGTTAGCGACCAAAAATTTAATTTTATTATATCATATTTTAAAAAATTATAAAAAGGTAAAGACATAGCACCTAAACTAATATTTACTTTTCTATTTTTTCTGAACTAATAAATTTTATTCTTTTCAATGCCTTAACCGTATGAAAACTTATCTGATTATTGTTCCAATTAAACTTCATCATATCTAGAAACGTTGATTTATCTATATATCCACTTATATACTCTTCTAAATTATCCAATATTGTATCATCACACATAAAGCCCTCAACAACATCATAATCATGTTCCCCACCATTCCTACAATGAACAATAAAGTCAAGCCATTCCTCGTTATATTCCTTAAAAATCTTAACTTTCAAATCTGAAATATCAGCTAATTCATATGAATTTATAACTGGTGTTTTATACTTATTTGCCAATTTTTCAGCTTGTTGCTTTACTCTAGTACAATAAAATCCATGGTCAAAATCTTTAGTATTTTTTCCTACTATTATGTTTGGGTATTTAACTATTGTGTAATTTATATGATAAATTATAGTTTCTATCTTAACTCACTCCTTACCTATAGATCTATTATCTCAAAAATAAACTTTGAAAAATGTAACTATACCAATTATAAAAGAGTTTTTAATATCAATTTATAAACTTACTAAAAAAATTTAAACATTTTTAACTTCTCATTGAATTTTATACCTTGTTGACAATATTATTGATTTAATTTAAAATCTAATCTATAATGACAAAAAGAACAAGGATTATATTAATCCCTGCTCTTTTAAGTATTTTATATCGCTTATACAAGTACGTTTAGATATATTAAGTTGTAAATATATATCTTTCTGTTTAAGACCTTCTGCCAAAAGGTCTTTTATTTTTTCTCTTCTTTGCGATATCTTTTCTTTTTCACTTAATTTTCCATCTAATTTTAACTTCTTTTTGTAATAATCGCTATTTCTTTGCTCTTTTGTTTTAGCTTTATATATACTCTGTAGCCCTAAGCTCTCACAAAGTTCATAATCAAGCTCTAGAAAATCTACTAGAGTTTCATTCTTATAAAGATATTGCCTATGATTTACGCACCTTGTAGCACTCTCTATAATATGTTCTCTTAGTGGTTCATTAAACTTTCTATTGAATTTTAACATTTCTTCCCTTGCTAATTCGTAATCTGTTGCGGTAAGCTCTCCATTTTGATATTTAATTTTTATTAAAATATAATTTCTATATAAAAAGCATAACCTTGCCCTAAGATCAGTTGCTCCAATACTGTTTAAATAGCTCTGTATTAGTTCAAAATCAATTAACCTATTACAGTTTAAAGAATATACATTATGTAGCTTCACGACCCTTTTAGAAGCTTTTACACGCCCTTTACGCTTCTTATGCCATTTAGGTAATTCATCAAGCCATAGTTCTTGTATCTCTCTCAATGTATACCTTACAGCTTCATCATATGCAATCACTTTAATCTCTGCTCCATTTTTACTATTTATGCTACCTGGAACCCTAAAGTAAGTTTCTAAATTTTGCATTTCTGCCCCATACTCTTTTAATTCTTGTGAGAATACCTCTGAAATTCTTCTTGCTAATATCACCACATTATCTCTAAACTTAGGTATATAACAAGTTTCAACTGTATATATAAGTCTTATTTGATTACCGTATTCTATAAAGTTAGGGGTTGGTATCTTACTATCAAAAAAGTCCAATTCCAGTAAATTTATCACTTGATATGGCTCTAATCTCTTAAGTTCAGGAATCCTTTTATAGTCAACATCAATAGCTATTGCATTAATACAGAATAAATTATCCCTAGTAGCTCTTTCCATACTTCTAAAAGGATTTAAGCTTAAATATACATCTTCTTTTCCCAATGAATTTAATATTTGCCTTAAATTCATCGGCTCCTTTAATGAGTTTATCGGATAAACTAGACTTTTACCCTGTACTTTGCTTAAAGCTCTAATAAAGCATTCATCATTATTAAAATAAATATATTTCAAAAACTCTGAGCACTCTAGAATTTCCGATTTAGTATAGCGCTCTATGTACTGTACTGCTTGTCCTATAATAATCACCTCCTTTGTAAAAACTAATAAAAGTATACCATAAAATCTAGGAACATACTCCCTAAATAACCCAACAAAAAACCTACGGTGTAAGATCCCCCATATAGGTCTTAAAATTTTGCACCTTTTTTATTTCAGAAAAAGATATTGCTTTATATCTAGTATAATCTATTTTAAATCTTATATTTCCAACTCTCTCGGTTTTAATTGAGGTGACTTTTGAGTATTAGTCTTTTCATAAATTTTTGCTCTTACAACAAGTTCTGCCTCTTTACCTAATCCTTTTTCATTTATGAATTCAGCCATAGCCTTTTTTTGAATTAGAAGCGTTTCTTTATCTGCTTTAAGCTCTTTATTTTCCCGTTTTAATTTATTATTAATCTCCCAATTCCTCAATGTATCATTTGGATAGCCTTTTCTTAATTCTATATTTTGTCTTTTTAACTCTTGATTTTCAGATTTCAACTTCTTGAATTGCTCTCTTTTATATTCATCAGTATCCGTATGTCCTTTGGCTGAACCCTCAACACCTCTTTCTATATCAAAACCTTTGCTTTGCAATAGCTCTGGTATTGCTTTTTGTATATTCCTTAAAAACTTTCTATCTATGATAGTCTTAGCTGATAGCTTTCCATCATCAGTAAGTGGTACTGCTATAAGGTGCATATGTGGTGTCTTTTCGTCCATATGTACTACTGCTGATACTATATTCTTTTCCCCATAACACTCTTTCAAAAATTTATAAGTTTCTTCAAAAAACTTCTTCTGTTCATCCAATGACAATTTATCAAAGAACCCTTTATCTGATGTTACTATAGTGCTAGTCATTACAGTTGCATCTTTTCTTATTGCTTTAGCTCCTTTATAGCCTTTTGCTATAATTTCTTTAACCTTCTGATTATAGTTAATCTTATCCTTGTTATGTAAGTCATAATTAAGAATTGTTCTATATGGGTCTATATCGTTATTTTTTGAATTAGAGCTTTCCCTTTGATTATGTATTTGAAGTCCTCTAACATCATTACTCTTAAACTTTTCTACATGACAGGCAAAATAACTCATATCCTTATCTCCTCTCATACTTTACTAAAAAACTTCTGAAAAATACGAAGTATTATAAGTAAAGTATAGCTCATTATACTTTACGTTGTAAAGTTCATTCGCTCTACGAGGTTTTAGGACTTCGTCCTAATGGGCTTCGCCCATATTAATTCGCTCGGCACTAAGCCGAAAAGGGGCAATGCCCTTTTGAGTTCCAAGCGTTAATTTTTTCATTTCATCAAGGTAGTATTTTAAAATTTTTCTTAGTCAGCAAAAATGGATCTACTCCCTAAAGGGTCCCTCCATCCATTTTTGCAGCCACTAAAATTTTTAAAATCTCAACCTTGATTTCAACAATATCATTCTCCCCAAAATATAACCCTAATGCTCTATCGTCTTTTTCTTAACCATTCATTACATTTTGATTCAAAGCTTTGTTGGTCTGGAAATATAATTCCCATTCCAACCTCAATACAATCTTCACATTCACCAGTTAATTCATTATCGACATTAATATGACCAAAATTATAGTTAAACTCAAATATATAACCATCTTTAATTAATTTAAACTCTTTATTTTTCATATAATACCCCTCTCTGTTTTATTGTATTATTACCAATTAACATTAATCATAAATTCCATTCAATGCTCTATTTATAGTTACACTACTCCAGCCAGTTTGATTTTGAATTGCTCTATAACTCAACCCCTTAGCTCTTAGGTCTTTTATCTGCTGAACTTGTTCATCAGTAATTTGTCTTTTCTTACTTTGTAAGTCTATCTTACTCTCTAAATCCTTAATTTTATCTTCAAACTCTTTTATCTGTTTTGTATATTCATTTTTTAATTTTTGAATCTCATTTTTATGTTCTTCATCTAAATCTTTTAATTGATTTTTATAATTTTCTATATATATTTTTAATCTTTCATTTTCTCTAATTAACTGAATATCACTCATATTTACACCTCGTTATATTTGCTATATATCTAATATAGTAAATATTCTTTTTTTTGTCAATAAAAAAAGAATAGGTTAACTGCGAATTAACCTATTCAGTATAATTATTGTGTTCAATTTGCCAAAGTGCAAAAGTACACCTAAGCTTCTATATAATTAATCACCCGAGCTTTACGATAATCATAGCCTAAGCCTATATCTTTTCAGTAGCAGTTGCTCGGTTGCTACACTCATGTTTTAATTGGTTTTGAGTAGTACCAATTCCCTTTTTATAACTCGCCATTCGGGAGTAGCGACCAATAAATCTGTATTTTATTATATCATAAAAAAAATTTTTTAATAAACTTTTTTTCTTTGAGCTTTGGCTCTCCAATTTTAATTTAATCTCTTGTAATTTCTTCTCAACCTCTGCCACTCGTTCCTCTAAGCTCTCTGCACCCTCAATTTTATTTATCTCTCTCAATGCTCTTTCTTCTGTACCACCAACTAATAGCTCTGTCAGAGTTATACCTTTCAGCTCTGCTACTCTCTTAAATAATTTCTTCTGCTCCTTGATTACCCTAACCTTTATATAATCATCTTTTATAGCCATTGTTCCCACCCCTATAAATTCATTTAATCCCTTGTTATCACCATACCATAAACATAATAAAAAGATTGTCTAATCTAGTAAGCTCCTCCATATAGCTCTTAAAAAAAATGGGGGTAGAGTATTTTTCACTTGCAATAATCAGAAAGGTATATTTATGCACCTAGAAATAGACCTACGGTGTAAGCTCCTCCATATAGGTCGAAAAATTTGCTACCTGTTTTAAAACAAACTTGCAAAATTGAAATATTGATTTAATTTATAAAATACTTTATAATACAAAAAGAACAAGGCTTATATTAAACCTTGCTCTTTTAGATATTTTCTATCACGAATATAGGTATCTTTAGATATATTAAGTTGCAAACATATATCTTTCTGTTTAAGACCTTCGGCTAAAAGGTCTTTTATTTTTGCCCTTCTTTGTGATAGCTTTTCTTTTTCACTTACTTTTCCCTCTAATTTTAATTTCTTTTTATAATAATCTTTGTCTATTTCCTCTTTGGTTTTAGTTTTATATATACTCTGTAATCCTAATCTCTCACAAAGCTCATAATCAAGCTCTAGGAAGTCTATAAGAGTTTCATTCTTGTAAAGATACTGACGATAGTTTACAACCCTTGTAGCACTCTCTATGATGTGTCCTCTTAGTGGCTCATTAAAATTATTATTAAACTTTAACATTTCTTCTTTGGCAAACTCATAATCTTCTGCTTTAAGCTCTCCATTTTGATATTTTAATTTTATTAAAGTGTAGTTCCTATACTGAAAACATAACCTTGCCCTAAGCTCTGTTACTCCAATACTATTTAAATGGCTCTGTATCTTCTCAAAGTCCATCAACCTATTACAGTTTAAAGAATAAACGTTATGTAGCTTTACGACCTTTCTAGGAGCTTGTACACGCCCTTTACGTTTCTTATACCACTTAGGTAATTCATCAAGCCATAGCTCTTGTAATTCGCTTAGAGTGTATCTTACTGAATCATCATAAGAAAATACTTTAATCTCTGCTCCATTCTTAGTGTTAATACTTCCTGGTATTCTAAAATAACTTTCTAGGTTCTGCTTTTCTGCTCCATACTCTTTTAACTCTTGTGAGAACATCTCTGAAATTCTTCTAGCTAGTGTTACCACATTATCTCTAAACCTAGGTATATAGCAAGTTTCAACACTATATATAAGTCTTATTTGATTTCCATACTCTACAAAGTTAGGGGTAGGTATTTTACTCTCAAAGAAGTCCATTTCTAATAATTTAATTACTTGATGTGGCTCTAAATCTTTAAGCTCCTTAATCTTTTTATAATCAACATCAACTGGAATTGCATTAATACAAAATAGATTGCTCCTTGTAGCTCTATCCATAGTTCTAAATGGATTTAAGCTAAATAATATATCTTCTCTACCAAATGAGTTAATTACTTGTCTTAACTTCATAGGGTCTTTTAGTGAGCTTGTTGGATATACCTTATTTTTTCCTGTAATCTTATTTAAAACCCTTACAAAACATTCATCATCATTCACATAGATATATTGCAATAGCTCTGAACATTCTTCAATTTCTGATTTACTATATCTATCTAATTCTCTTACTGCTTGTACCATTACTTCACCTCCTTTGTTTGACTATTTTATTTTACTTTATATTTACCTGTTAGACAATGAATTTTCTTCCATCTATTGACAACAAGGTATAAATCTCTCCCCTATGGGATAAGCTCCTCCATATAGCTCTTAAAAAATTTGATACCTGTTTTAAAATCAAAAAACAAATGTAATATTCGATATATAACGAATATTACATTATTTTTTAATCTCCAATTTGATAATTCTTACTTCTTTTTTGTGGCTTTGGAGCATTAGTCTTTTCATAAATTTTCGCTCTTACAACAAGCTCTGCTTCCTTGCCTAACCCCTTTTCATTTATAAATTCAGTCATAGCTTCTTTCTGTAGCAAAAGTGTATTTTTATCTGCTCTAAGCTCTTTAATTTCTTGTCTTAATTTATTATTATTATCCCAATTTTTCAAGGTATCATTTGGATAGCCTTTTCTTAATTCTTCATTCTGTCTTTTCAAGTCCTTATTTTCAGCTTTCAGCTTCTTTAATTGCTCTTTTTTATATTCATCAGTATCAGTATGCCCTTTTGCTGAACCCTCAACCCCTCTCTCTATATCAAAGCCTTTACTCTTTAATAGCTCTGGGATTGCCTTTTGTATATGCCTTAAAAACTTTCTATCTATGATAGTCTTAGCTGATAGCTTCCCATCTTCCGTAAGTGGTACTGCTGTAAGGTGCATATGAGGTGTAGTTTCGTCCATATGGACTACTGCTGATACTATATTCTTTTCACCATAACACTCCTTCAGGAATTTATAACTTTCCTCAAAGAATAGCCTTTGCTCTTTCAAAGATAATTTATCAAAGAACCCTTTATCTGATGTTACTATAGTGCTAGTCATTACAGTTGCATCTTTTCTTATTGTAAATGATAATATAACAATGAACAGAAAATGGAAAATAAAAATGTACAAAAATGATCATTAGTTATATCCTATTTATGGGAGGGATACTAATGATTATGAATTTACAAGGTCAATTAACTATATTAAAATCTATGAATATTAAACCTAACTTTTCAGAGTTAGCTAGAGAATATGATTTAGATCGAAGAACTGTGAAGAAATATTATGAGGGATATGAAGGTAAATCAAAAACTAGAAATAAAAGTAGTAGATTGGATCAATATTATATTGAAATAAAAGAAAAGCTTGCCATAAATGGCGTTACGATAAATGGAGTATATCAATATTTTAAAGATAAATATGGTGATATAGGAACTTATTCAAATTTTAATAAATATGTAAAACTTAAAAACCTGAAACCAAAGAAAGCCATAAGAGGACATGCTAGATTCGAAACACCGCCTGGCAAGCAAGCCCAAGTTGATTGGAAGGAAGATATTAAGTTAACTTCAAAATATGGTGAAGTTTTTATTTTCAATGTATTTTCTTATAAGTTAGGAAATTCAAGATTCTGTTGTTTTACTTATAAAAAAAATAAAACACAACAAGATGTATTTGAAAGCCTAATAGAATCTTTTAAAATGACAGGAGGTGTTCCTAAGGAAATTTTATTTGACAATATGAAAACAGTTGTTGATATAACTAAAGATGGAAGAAAAATAAATAGCAAGCTAAAAGCTTTTGCGGATGACTTTGGATTTAAAATTACATTGTGTAAACCAAGGCATTCTTATACCAAAGGAAAAGTAGAATCTGCAAATAAATTTGTAGAATGGATATTACCTTATGATGGAGAATTTGAAAATGAATCAGACATCATTGAACTGCTTCAAAGAATAAATTCTAAGGTTAATCAAGCACCAAACCAAGCAACTAACATTCCACCTATATTATTATTTCAAAAAGAAAAGGAGTATCTACTGCCCTTACCAAGTAATCATATCATAGAATCCTATATGAACTACGACCGTCAAACCAAAGTTCATAAGGATTCACTAATAACTTATAAAGGAAGTAAATACTCTGTACCACCTAAATATATAGGTAAATCTGTAACTCTTAGAAGAATAGATAAAGAATTACAAATATATTTTAACACAGATTTAATTTCAACACATCAATTAAGTGATAATAAGATTAATTATAATGAATGTGATTATAAAGAAATTTTAGGATCAGTGTTAAAAAATAAGAGTACGGATGATATAGAATCGCTAGCGGAAGCTAATTTAAAACAGTTTGATGCTTTTTTATAATTAAATAGGAGGATAATATGAATAACTATGTTAAATTACTAAATAATCTTGAGGAGTTAGGATTGCTTAATATCAAAGCTAGTATTGATAAATATATAGATCTAATTAACTCTGGAAATAAAAGTATTGTTGATGCTCTTTATGAGTTAAGTAATTTAGAAATTAATGCAAAATCTGATAGAGCTATGCAGGCATGTGTAAAAGTTGCTAACTTTCCATTTTTAAAGGAAGTTACAGATTTTGATTTTGATTTTCAACCTGCAATAAATAAGCAGCAGATACTTGATTTAATGACTTTAAGATTTATAGAAAATAAAGAAAATATATTATTTGTAGGATCATCCGGCGTGGGTAAAACCCACCTGGCGACCTCTATTGGAATAGAATGTGCTAAGCATCGATATTCAACATATTTTATATCTTTTCAGGATTTAATTTCTCAATTAAAGAAAGCTTTATCTGAAAATAGATTAGATATAAGACTTCGTCATTTTTGTAAATATAAGATTTTAATAATAGATGAAATAGGATATTTACCTATAGATATTGATGCAGCAAATCTTTTCTTTCAATTAATATCTAAAAGATATGAAAAACATTGTACAATAATAACTACTAATACTAATTTTTCTAAATGGTCTGATATTTTTGGAAATTCTGTTATCGCAAATGCGATATTAGATAGACTTTTACATCACTCTCATATTATATCTGTAAAAGGACCTTCTTATAGAACTAAATCAAAATTAGAACATTTAGAAAGCTCTTTGACTAAGATGTAAATTCTAATTATTGTACATAATTATTTTCCACTTTTTATACAAAAATATATTGACATTTACATCTTATTGCTTTAGCTCCCTTATAGCCTTCGGCTATAATTTCTTTAACCCTCTGATTATAGTTAATCTTATCCTTGTTATGTAAGTCATAATTAAGGATTGTTCTATATGGGTCTATATCGTTATTTTTTGAATTGGAGCTTTCCCTTTGATTATGTATTTGAAGTCCTCTAACATCATTACTCTTAAATTTTTCTACATGACAGGCAAAATAACTCATATCCCTATCTCCTCTCATACTTTACTTAAAAAACTTCTGGAAAATACGAAGTATTATAAGTAAAGTATAGCTCATTATACTTTACTCCGTAAAGTGCCATTCGCTCTACGAGGTTTTATATCTGCTAAAGATCCATTCACCACAATAAATAAACCTATTGTATACTGAAATATTTATTATTAATCTTACAGATAATTTAATCCATTATTTTAATATGGTTGAAGATATGTATGAGATTCTTTGTTTAAATCTAATTGCATTCTTTTTATTAAATCATATCTTTCTAATTCACTTAACCAATAGCTTATACTTCTTGGACTTTTTCCAAAATATTTAGCCATACTTTCTATTGTATACCATGATTCTCCTGTCTCATTTTTAGAGTTTAATCCTAAAAAAATATATAATTTTAATGCATTACCACTAATTTTTCTCAACATACCTTTTTCATAAAAGTCATTATATATAATAAAAAAACCTTTATTTTTTTCTTTATTGTATTGTCGCCAAGTTGAATAATTTTTTATATAATATTTAGCTTTAGCACTATTTGTTAACTGATTAAATCTCATTTTTTCCTCCTTTTTTTTGCATACTAACTATAGATAATATTAATATATAATCTATATATATTAATATATATAGATTATATATTAATATTATCTAACAACGCAATTTTTTTCATTCTATCTATACGAAGTATATTGCGGTTGATTAGCATTTTTTAAAATATGCAATAATATATATATAATATATAAACAAAGCAAATCACGAGGTGACGGGTTTTGCTTTAATTATATCATAAATTTGTTAAATAAAAGTAGAACACGAGGTGACGGGTTCTACTTTTTTAAATTTAACTTGCAATTTCATTATCCTTTTCATTATTAACCACATTCACTAAAATAGTATTTTCTTTAGTTATACTACTAAACTTTTCACTTGCAGCTTTCTTTTTATCTCTTATGCCCTGTTTGCTTTTATAATCACTTGTTAATTTCATATTGTTTGTATATGCACATGTATCCGCAAGTTGAATTATTAGACTTTCATTGCTATCTTTTTCTAATATTTCTGAACTTAAATTATCATATGTTTCCTTTTTCATTTTAGGAAGCAATAGTTTTCTTACTAATTTATTTCCTTGATCAATAATTATAAATCCCTGTTCTTTTTTTTCTGATAAATACTTATTTATTTCATCAATCAACCTATTTACAATATCTATTTCTGATTTTTTTTGTATATCTTGTACATCTTTATACTTATCCTTATATTCAGCTTTATCAATATAAACTGTTATAACTGAAATATCATCTGAAGCAACATTTTTTAGCATAGTTTCAATATATTCTTCTCTTTTTGTCTTATCAAGCAACATATATGCATCATCGCCTCTATATAACTCTGCACAATGAAACTCAAATTTTTCTCCCATAATTTTAGATAGTATCATTTTTTTTATCTTTTCTTTTTTACTAGCCTCATATTTTTTTTCAGCTATCATATCAGATAAAATACTATTAAAATCCGACTCCATAGAGCTTAATAACCCTCGTATACTTTTCTCAATACTATGCAAACTTTTATTATTTACACATACCGCTGAAAATAATGTTATTGGTTGTGATGGCTCATTTAAATTACTTGTCCCAGAATCATCTATATAAATAGTTATCATTTATTCCCTCCTAAATTAATAATTTTGATAATTAATTATATATTTTTCCCCTACTTTTTACATTTTCTCTTTTCTCCTTTTTTTACTACTTTTGTAACCTATACTATGTAAATCTATTAATTTCTTTATTTTTCTCATAATAATAAAAACTGCGTAGAAATAATATTCTACGCAGTTTTTTCATTTTTCTATTCTAAATTTTACGGTTTTAAGCCATTTGTAAGAGATAAAAAATCTACTTTGGTTTAGCTCTATTAAACTTTTTATAAAAAAAGCTATTTAAGATAAATAACTCTTTCCTTAAAAAGTTGTTCATCTCCAGTTTTACTTCATATTTTGTATATTTAAAACCCCAAAATAGGGCATATGCCCCAATTTATTTTATAATTTTAAGCCTTGCTATATTTCATAGCAATTAATTTTTAATACTAAAAATAGTGCTGCTTTTATATCGTCTTATAAATTGAATATATAAATCCTCTTTTTTAATAATAATATTTAGGGCACATGCCCTAATTATAAATAATTATTTAAATAATCTTCTAATGCCTTATTAATTATATCTGCTATATTTATATTATCTCTCGAAGCTCTTTCCTTTACAGCTTTATATAATCCAGTATCAATCCTAAAGCTACAAACATTATTTATTCCACTTCTCAATTCTGTAATATTACTTGTAATATCAGTCGGTATTAACTTTAATATTTTGTCCAAATTAGATAATAATAAATTTAACTTATCAATATCCACATCATTATAAGTAGGATTTACATTAATATTCTTAAACACTTCAACATTATCATTTTCGCCTACAGTATTATCTTCTTTTCGGACAACCTCATTATTACAAGTAATCTTACCCTTTTTTTTAATCTCCTTATCATTTGTAATATTACTTGTAATATTCTCTTTTAATAGGTATTGATTATTTATCTTCTTATATCCTAATCTTATAAGTCTCTTGTGAATTACTCTTGCATTTTCGCCGAAATATTCATTCTCTATTTTAACCATGGGGTTACCTAACTTAAGCTTATTATTTATAAACTCTACAATCTCAACTATATTCTCTTTCTTCCACTCCATAATATTCTCCTTAAACCATCACTATAATATTACTGTAATATTACTATAATATTACAGTAATATTATATTCTATTCCTAACTTTATTTATCCTCTAATAAGTTAAAGAAAAAAATATTAACTACTCCCTTTTTGCTAAATGTATTTTTTTAATAAATAAAAAGGGATGGGTTAATTAACACTTTAAACTATACCCTTTGTCAAGGACAGTTTAAAAAAGAGTAGACTAATTTAAGAGA
>OCHO01001757.1_pt1 | contig 12749 bp, 5 predicted proteins | sample 1538441 | NCBI WGS metagenome assembly OCHO01 (sample SAMN04571691, study PRJEB22368) | human gut metagenome | biome: human gut; material: stool | host: Homo sapiens | place: Luxembourg | collected 2012-06-29
GCAACAGACGGAAAGCCTCGTCTAAATCTTCCGCAATAAAATCATAGCAGGCCTTTTCCGTATCTCTCGGTACTTTCAGCGATTCAATATCGCCTACATACTCTTGCGGTTCTCTCAATATAGGTACACCACCATATCTTTTCACCATTGCAAAATAGCAGTAAGCCCGGATAAAATGAGCCTCTCCCATCCATGCATCAGCAAGAACCGTATTCTGGAAATTGGATTTATAGGCCGGGAAATTTTTCAAAAAGTAATTCACCCGACGAATTTTTCCATAATCCCAACAGCCCCACCAAGTTCCATCACCGATGGTCGAAATATCATCGCTGGAACTACACATAGCCTCACCCGATACATTCGGTAAACGACCTTGCCCTTTACCCGATACATTGAATCCTTGTTGTGTATAGCGAAAGTCCTCTATGGGTAAGTCATAGTAAAGAGTCGTCATATAAGACGTTATACCCGATTCTGAATTAAAAATCGCATCATCTTGTATAATATTAATGGGCGGCACATCTAAGTAATCACACGAATAAAACGATAGGGCCATCACCAATGCCGATACTAATATCTTATTTATTCTCATCGTATTTCAAATTAGAATGATAAATTCAATCCAAAGTTAAAGTTTCTCATAATCGGATACAGGTATCCATAATTCCCTTCCGGATGCTCGGGATCGACGAAATCCAAATTAGATAGCGTAAATAAATTATAGCCATTTGCAAATATCCTCAAACGATCCACTTTGAATTTACGAGTGATATGCTGGGGTATTGTATAGCCAATTTCCACGCTTTTCAACCGTAAATAAGAAGCATCGTATGTCGTCTGTTTACATCTTGCATAATTCACGCTATAAGATCCGGCATCACGGGTCGTAGGCCATTTTCCGGGAATCCAGTTCCCATTTTCGTCCTGACGATATCTGTCATAAAAATGAGCCAAACCGTTTCCACCGAAACACAACGGGTATTGCAATTGCTCGAAATAGATCACATTGAATCCACCACCGCCTTGGAACAACAGGTTCACATCAAACCCTTTCCACTCGGCAGCGATAGTAGCACCGAATGTCATTTTGGGATTTCCGTTATCATTGGTGTGCTCGTACACGTTCGGATAAACATCATTGTCATCGATGATTCCGTCGCCATTCCAGTCTTCATATTTCCAGTCACCCGGCAACTGGGTAGCACCACCCTGACCGTCTTGAATAGGCGACCGCCAAATATCCTCCATCGAAGTAAATTGTCCGTTTGAGCCATAAGCCCACCCCATATCGGAATATCGGTTTGAATATTTATTTCTCCATCTATCATAGGAATTCACTGCATCCCCTTCCTCCAAATGTCTGTTCTGACGACGAGTCAATGCAAAATTCAAACTTACCGAATAGTTGAAATCATTAATCTTATTGCGATGTCCCAATACGATTTCAAAACCTTTATACAAATCTTGATTCAAATTTTCTTCCGGCAATTCAGCACCTATAGTACCGGGAACTTCACCACTTCTCTTTCCTAACAGACCATCTCTGTATCTCCAAAAGAAATCTACCTGTGCAGACAGCATACCATTCCAAAGATCAAGATCGGTTCCCACGTTCAAGGTCTTCGACTTATACCAAGTTATCAGTTCATTCGGTAGACCTCTGAAACCCAATCCTTTATAGACAACATCGCCGAATACATAACTGGCGCCCGGATAATCATATCCCGACAAATATTGATAGGACGAGGAACCATCGTCACCCATAGCTCCATAAGATGCTCTTAACTTCCAATTCGTAATAAAGGACAGCGGAGCAAATTCTTTGATAAAGCTCTCTTCCGAAATTCTATATCCGACAGAGGCCGATGGGAAAAATCCCCAACGATGTCCTTTGGCAAACTTGGAAGAACCGTCATAACGGAAGCTAACTTCTGCCAAATATTTGGATTGATAATCGTAATTGACACGTCCGACTATACCCATATTCGTTACACGATAAATCTGGCCAGCATCGGCATTACCGATTTGCTCTTCTTCGGAGCCTGCAAAAATCTCATCTACGGCATCCATCTCGAAGTTTCTTTTTGCCCACAAGTTATCCTCTTCCTTTGCACTTTGTTCGTACAAAAACAAGACTTTCAAGTTATGTTTCTCTGCAAAAAGACGCTCATAGTTCAAAGAGGCCTGTAATTGATTCTGTGCTCCCTCCCATGATTTTCTGTAAATAGAAGAAGGCGATGAATATATCTGAGAATTATAAACATCTTTCTCCCTATCGTATTTATATAATGTATATTGTTTTTGAAATTCTTTCTGTTGATAGTTCTTATAATCATAAGCATACAAAAACTTAGCACTTAATCCTTTCAAAAAAGGAGCTTTATAAGTCAATGTAAATGTAGTATTCAAGGTTCGGTTTATCCTACGCTTATAACCGGATTGATCGGCATCGGTAATCATAAGCGGATTCAAACCATACATCACGTCATTAGGAAAACTCTCATTATTATTGGCATACGGAGTTTCCGTAGGTTTAAGCATCCAAATAGCTTTGAACTGTTCCCAAGTATCTTTATAAGGTTGATTCTTTTCATCGGACATCGCACCGATCAACAATTCGGCTTTCAAATCTTTTGTAACATCGAAACTCAAATTGGAACGGATATTATAACGATGGTAATTTAAATCGCCGGTTTTCCAAATACCGTCTTCGCCATAGTAACCAAAAGAAAGGAAATATTGTGTACGTTTCCCGCTTCCGCTGGCTGTCACATTGTGATGGGTTTGAGGAACCAAATTTTTCATAGCCAAATCATACCAGTCGGTTCCTCCCTCCCGGCGGAAACGAGCTACATCTTCTTCCGTGAAAGTGGTATTAATACCTCTACCCATATTTCTATCAGCTTCACGAACAAGCTCGGCATATTGAGCAGCATCCAAAACATCAGGCAAGCCCGACGGATTCTGGAAACCGAAACTTCCGGTATAATCAATTCGGGTTTTACCGCTCTCACCCTTACGAGTCGTCACCAATAACACGCCATTCGATGCACGCATACCGTAAATAGCGGCAGATGCGTCTTTCAATACAGACACGCTCTCGATATCGTTAGCTTCCAACCGCTGGAAATCTGACACCTCTCTTACGACACCATCAATAACGACCAAAGGAGTACCCAATCCACGGATATCCATCTTGGCATCATAACTACCCGGCTCTCCCGTACGTTGTTGAATACGTACACCCGGCAATTTACCGGCCAACATATTTTGGACATTCGAAGTGGGTGTAACGGTCAGTTCATCTGTTCCTATCGTACTGACTGCTCCTGTTAAAGTAGCTTTTTTCTGTGTGCCGTAACCTACGACCACTACTTCATCTAATATCTGGTCATCTTCACTTAAAGTCATATTCACTACGGTTTTTCCCTTCAAGGCAACATTTTTCGAAGCAAAGCCGATCAATGAGAATTTCAATTCCGCTTTGTCCAATTTGTCACCAGATACATTCAAATTGAAAACACCGTCTATATTCGACATCGTACCGGTATTAGTTCCCACCATTACGACATTAACCCCGGGTAAAGGTTCCCCGGACTGATCCCTCACTACCCCTGAAATTTTCTGCTGTCGATCATTTTCTGCCAAAACCGTAGCGCAGCCTACCACAACAAAAAATAAAAATAGGAATGAATGAGAATAATGGGAAAGCATTGAAACCGCCTTTTCCATATAAAAGAAATTGTTTTTTTTCATGCGTCCTGTTAGATTATTGTTATTCAACCATTTCCTTAACAAGCAATTGCAATTTTAGAATTTTAAAAAGAGAGGAAAGGAGAGGACCGACTAAGCGAATCCTCTCCTATTTGATTTTTTATTTTACAACCTTAAATGCTTGGGAAGCTCCGGTTGAAACGATATTGACTACATAGATACCTTTCCCGGTCAAAGAAATATTCTCTATTGTATTTTCAGCTATTTGTTTAGCCACCAACACACCATTCGTCGTATAGACATAGATCATTTCATTTCCATTCAAACCTTCTGCTCGGATACCGTCGGTAGTCACATAAACGTTATAAGCGGCTTTTTCGACATTTGTAACTCCACTTGTGCTTGTCTGCCATTTAAATACCGGATAAGGAGAGATAGTGGGATCTATTGTCCATATTTCATCAAAATCCCAACCCATATCGTCTGCATAAAACGATTCGGTCAGTTCCTCTACCGTTTCTCCATTATCGGTATCGATTCCCGTTCCCTCTGTTACGGCTTGACCATTCAATAAAACCGAAGAGTGCGCATAATTATCAGAAACATCTCCACCGTTTCTCTTTCCTACAACACGATGTGTCACTTCGACTTCGCCTATAATATCCTTGTTCAAAGACAAACAGGAAATAACCGCGCCACCATCATTAGCACCGACAATACCACCGACATTGGTTTTACCTTCGATAGTAGAAGTCGAATAACAATACATCACTGTGGCATTTCCAGAACTAACGATTCCACCTACGGCATCCCCGGTCTCACCATCAGTAGACTTAGCCATTACATTACAATCGGCCGTATAACAGTCTGTGATTACAGTAGTACCGGCACAAGGCCCAACGAGGCCGCTGGAATTAGAACCTGTTCCAATGTTCGAACAAGAACTGTTGATAACTCCCACTTGCTCAATCGTAGCATTACGAGTTAATCCCGTCAAGATACCTAAACGCCCGCCACCAATGACAGTCACATTATCAAGCAATAAATTTCTAATCGTACCACCGTCAACAACGCCGAAAACACTCATATCATGCGCACCGGTATCATCTCCATGCTTAGCCATCAAATTGGAAATCTTATGCCCATTACCATCAAACGTACCGCTAAAACGTTGGTCCGAACCATCTCCGCTTCCCCATTCTCCTAACGGCCACCAACCGCCTTCTTTTTCATAAGAAGCAAAATCCAAATCGGCCATCAATTTAAAATAGGAGCCCCGATTCTCGCGTACAGCATCGAACTGAGCTTCCGTCTCAATCAAATAGGGATCTGACTTTGACCCAGTACCTCCGGCATACAAATCACTTTCCTGTGCCCAAACACTCGAAACCAGCATCATGCTGCAAAAACAAGATGCTACAATCTTTTTGTAATCATTCTTTTCCATGACATTAAAACTTTAAATTATTAATAACACTTTATTTAATAGCGGATTTCGGACGACAATCCATATTCGCCCCAAAATCCTTATTCGGTTTATTTCCCATTGTAATAACCAATGTTCCCCCATTCACTATATCGACATGAGAGATATAAGACTTATCATACGGTCGACCGTTCAACTGAACCGACTGAATATATTTGTTCTCTCTTGAATTATTGACCGTCTTTATTTCAAACACCTTATTTTCTGGCAATTTCAAAGCGACCTTATCAAAAATCGGTCTGCCGAAAACATAGATTCCATTAGAAGGATTGACCGGATAAAAACCTAAGGACGAAAACACATACCACGAAGACATCTGCCCGCAATCCTCGTTACCCTGTAACCCGTCGGGTGAATCATGATACATTTGTGACAATATATAATCGACTTTCTCCGCCGTTTTCCACTGCAACCCAGCATACGAATAAAGATATACGGTATGATGTCCGGGTTCATTGCCATGTGCATATTGCCCTATCAGACCGGAAATATCAGGAGATGCCGCATCGCCCAAATCGGCATTAACCGAAAACAAACTATCTAATTTCGAAACAAAAGCGTCATCACCACCCAACAAAGAAATGAGACCTTCCACATCATGAGGGACTAACCATGTATATTGCCAACCATTTCCTTCGCAATAAGCATCGTTCCGATGAGTTGAATGAACAGGATTAAACGGAGTAAGCCAAGAACCATCTTGATTCTTTCCTCTGAAAAAGCGGGTGTCCTTGTCCCAATATTTTTGATATGCCAAAGCTCTCTTCGAAAAATATTCATAGTCATCTACCTTACCCAGCTTTCGAGCCACTTGTGCCACTCCCCAATCTGCAATGGCATATTCCAATCCCTTAGCTACCGATTCCTTCTCTTTATCTGCCGGAATATATTCAAGTTTTGTCACATACGATAATCCCTTATAATCAGACATCATTGAAGCCTTCATTGCCTGATAAGCCCGTTCGTAATTAAAACCTTTCATATTTTTCAATATAGCATCCGCTATAACAGGAACCGACTGAATACCTATCATTTCATTCGTGTCCGAGCCATACAAATGCCAAACCGGCAAACGTCCTTGTTGCTCATAAATAGCCAACATCGAATTAATAAAATCGGGAACACGCTCCGGCTGTACCAACGTATATAATGGGTGAGCCGCACGATACGTGTCCCACAATGAGAATACGGTATAATTGGTGAAACCCGGATCGCCATACACATTTTTATCGGTACCTCTATATTCCTTGTTACAATCATTGAACATAGCCGGTTGTATAAACGCATGATATAAAGCTGTATAAAAAATACGTTTGGCTACTGTATCCGTAGTCGATACTTGCAGTTTGGACAATTCGGCATTCCATTTGGCAGTCGTCTCATCTACAACCCGTTCAAAATTCCAATCGGCGATTTCTTGTCGAATATTAGCCGTCGCATTTTCCATACTCACCGGCGATATTCCCACTTTCACATCAAGTTTCTCGACATCAGATGCGACAATTACATTTCCCTTCACGTCGATGCCTTGTAAAACATTTCCTTGTACCGGTATCGAATCGTGAAACAAAGCTAAACGTATCGGTTCGGAGAAAACAGCCGTAAAATAGATTTGCTGTTGCTTCGACCAACCAGAGGAACAACGATAACCACTGACAGTAGTATCGTTCACTTGTTCCAGATATGTATCGGTAGGACGATCGTCACCATTGGCATCCTTTAAATTAATCATCACATACTTTTCGACATTCTTCGGGAAAGTGTATCTGTGAAAGGCAACTCGGTCCGACGCCGTCAATTCTACTTTTGTACGATGAGTTTTCAATACTACTCCATAATATCCGGGTAAAGCCGTTTCATCGCTCTTAGAATAATAAGAAGCATAACCCGATAAGGGATTATCTTGGGTTCCCGGCTGCGTACGCATTTTCCCCGTATATGGCATAAATAACAAATCGCCCGTGTCGCTACAACCGGTTCCATTGAGATGCAAATGTGAAAATCCTATTACAATCGAATCGGAGTAATGATAGCCAGAACACCAATCCCACCCTTTATTTATATTGTTAGGACCGATCTGCACGGCTCCGAACGGAGCAGCGACTCCTAAAAACGTATGACCATGTCCGCCGGTTCCTATATACGGGTCCACATAATTTACCGGAGCAAATATCGCCGATTCGATATTTTCGTCTTTTACTCTACACGATACAAGTAAAAATAAAATAGAAATGAATACAATTAAAGGTTCTTTTTTCATTACAGCATTTTATGTGTGTGAGACAAAAGTAAGATTATAATATTAACAAAAACATTAATAATACATTAAGAATCCACGATTCAAGCATACATAAAGTAGATTTTTTACTACCGAAACATTAACAAAACATTAATATTCGAGAGGTATCATTTTTCAATTCACTTTTCCCGTTATTCCTCCGACATTCGTAATTCCTTCTATCCGACAAGTCGAGTAACAATCGATGATTTCGCTATCTTCACTCATGGAACTGGATATACCACCCGCACAATCCTTCGCATAAACATTTCCACCCTTCACAGAACAGTTTTTTACCACCGACCGGTAAAGTGGTCCTGTCAAACCTCCGGCATTCGATCCATGATCCGATAATCGGTTTTCACATTGGCTATCGAGTATATCGACCTGTTCTATCTTTGTAGAAAAGGTAGCGCCTGTCAGAACTCCTAAACGCCCCTCTCCAATAATGCTGCAATTTTCAACCTTCAAGTTGATAATCTCTGCACCTTCTGTCACACCAAAAATACTCAGGTCATGAGCTTTTCGTTCCACCGACAAATTCCTAATCGAATATCCACCTCCATCAAAAAAGCCACGAAAACGCTCCATAGCATTATCTCCACTTCCCCATTCGCCCAAAGGCCACCAACTTTGGCCATCTTCTCTGACATAATCAGAAAAATCGAGGTCGTTAATCAATCGAAAGCATTGGCTTCTATACTCCCTTATATGGTCGAACTGTTGCGGTGTAGAAATAAGAAACGGATCTTCCCTACTCCCCGTACCACCGGCAAAAGGAGCAGTTTCCTTCAAATAAATCCGCAAAAGCTCAAAAAAAGACGGGGCATCCAACAAACAGATACTATCATCTATTTTTTTCAGTTCCTCGACTACCTCTACATACCACGTGGGAGATTTTATTATATTTCTAAACCAATGAAAAGGCAACCCCTCTCTTTCTCTTATTCTATTGACGATAGCTACCGCAGCATCTTTGGGCTCGACATCATTGATATCGTAATCGGCCCTCAACACAGGCATATTTCCAAAAAGCATACTCCACGAAGATAGTTTCTGAGGAACGATTCCATTGGGACTAAACGATCGATAACATTCCATTCCTTCCCAATTCAAACCGGGAGCATAACCGTCGACAATAAAGCCGGTAATGCTCAATCCCCATTTCTCATAATAGGGCTTGCAGTGCTCCGCCCACGATTGTAATCCAGAAGGTAATCCCGAAATAGGTCTGGGTTCTTGTAACATTCCGGGACTCAAATATCCGGCTCCGTTGTCCGATGCGACAAAATAATCATTCTTAGTAGCCGTTTTTCTAAAATTATGTAACACATGAGGCACGCGCTCCTGTAATACCGGACTTATGGCCCACATCATCGGGACTTTTCCTCTATTGGGGTCGTCCCAAGTAAGCGAGGTAAATTGGCTCACCCACGATGAAGCATCATAATCCCCCACATAAAATATCAGAAAGTTCCTTCCTTTCACGTCGACTTTACCGTCTTCGGTCAACAATCCTCTTTGCTTCAACTCTTCATGAGTAACCCACGGTTGCGAATACCGTTCCTCCAAAGGGAAATGCTGCCAAAAAGAGGCATTTGCCAACGCTCCGATTGCAATTGCATCGGCATCTTTAAAAGCGTTGTAAGCGCTGATAAGACGTAAAAACTCCCACTCCGTAGGAACATCGTCGTGGATACCGCCGGCATGCTTCGTGTATTTAAATGCCCATGAGGGGAACCCTCCTATATAACAATACTTTTCACCTTTATTCTGTTGGTATGCCAACAATAACATTTCTTTAAGGGTAGCCAAATCAGTCCCTACCTTTTGAGTCGGTTCGTCTCCCCACGGTGATAAATCGAAAAAGAAAGCTCGCTTGCTAATGAAAAAATCATGATTAGAAAGCGTATGATGATTCCGTACCGTAGCACCGGGATTTTGTTTCCAATATTGATCCAGATAATAAGCGGCATATTCCGTGTTACACTTGCCGGTTTTCATATAATTCTCTATATACCAAATGTACGGATCGTTTTTTATAGAGCCTGTGCTGTTTCGATTCGTCCCCGGAATCACCCCCGATCCCGTAAACATAACACTTCCATCTTCATTGATCAATCTACGCTTTACTTTCAATCGGGGACCACCCAAAACTAAGCGGCTATACAAACTCTCGGAATCAAGATCATAACGGATTGGCAAAAGGTCTTCCGCACCCGCAACGGCAGAAGCGACATTGCTTGTGGACGGAACTCTCTCATCATAAAGTACCACTCCCTTTATGTATCCGGCGTAAGCCGACACCAAGTCTTCAATGGTATTATACGTTACCGTTTCCTTTCGATACAACCACTGCCCTTTCCTACGATACTTATTCAACCAATATTTATCAATATCCAATTGATCTCTATCCACAAAAAAGACATATAATTGCGGAGCATCCCGATTGACAATTCCTTGCAAAGCCGAAACGACATGTACATCGTCCCAAGCGACATTGCGTCCCTTTGGTGTCGACAAGTCGGTTTCCAAAGTATAATGCAAGTCATAAAGCCCTATCGCCTCTTGACCGGCTACCTTACAGCAACCCAATACCCCAAACAGCACTCCATAGATAAGAACTCTCTTCATCATGCGACTCACCTCTTAAATTTTCAGACTTTTTATACCACGCCATCAAGATCACCTCCACCGATTTTACTTTTCATCAAGCAGTAAAAAGTAGTTTTCATGAGGTCAAAACATGGTCACCTCCGGTTTATCCGAACCGGAACACCTCGAATGTACATGGGATTTATTTGATTCTTACTTATCCTCGTTAGTCAAAGAATACGGGAAATCTTCATCGTTTATTCCGCGCTCTGTATTAGGCGTATGACTCATATCGAAATCAAGAACAGCGCCGTCCATCAATTCCTCGTGTTTCAACCAATTATGGTTATACTCTTTCCCGTTCATTTTCAGAGAACGTATATATCTATTTTCGTTCGTGTTGTCAGGAGCATTCAAAACGATCTGCTTTCCATTTTCCAACGTAAGAATCGCCTTTTTAAAGAGCGGAGCTCCCATCACATACTCCCCTGAGCCCGGACATACCGGATAAAAGCCCAACGCAGAAAATATATACCATGCAGAAGTCTGACCATTATCTTCATCTCCACAATAGCCGTCAGGATAAGGAGTATACAGCTTATCCATCACTTCCCTTAACCAATATTGCGCTTTCCAAGGCTGCCCGGCATAATTATAAAGATAAATCATATGTTGGATAGGCTGGTTGCCATGTGCATAATTGCCCATATTCATAATCTGCATTTCCTTTATTTCATGAATGCACTGCCCGTAATAACTATCGTCATAAATAGGAGGAACCACAAAAACAGAATCCAACATGGAGACAAAGTTCTCCTTCCCTCCCATCAGATCGATAAGTCCCTGCACATCATGAAACACGCTCCATGTATAATGCCAACTGTTGCCTTCGGTAAAAGCATCGCCCCATTTATACGGACTGAAAGGAGACTGGAATGTACCATCTTCGTTTTTCCCACGCATCAGATTGTTCTCTTTATCGAAAACGAACCGATAGTTTTTACTCCTTTCCCGATAAAGATCGATTTCTTCCTGCGGACGGTTCAATTGTTGCGCCAGTCTCATAATACACCAATCATCATAGGCATATTCCAACGTGCGCGCCACATTCTCGTTAATACCTACATTATAAGGTACATATCCTTTTTGATTGTAATATTCATATCCCAATCTTCCCGTCGAGGGAACTTGGGGGTGCACATGATTCGCTCCGTGCAGAACAGCCTCATACAACAAATCGATCTTTTCTGTCTGACATCCTTTCAAATAGGCATCGGCCACAACAGATGCCGAATTATTACCCACCATGCAGTGACGGTGTCCCGGGCTGGCCCATTCGGGTAAAAATCCACTTTCTTCATAACTGTTTGCCAATCCTTCTTGAATTTCTTTGTTGACAGAAGGATACATGAGGTTCAAGAAGGGAAATAAAGCGCGGAACGTGTCCCAAAATCCGGTATCTGTATACATATATCCTCTCCTTACTTCTCCGTTGTAAGGACTATAATGGACAATATTTCCATATTTATCTACTTCATAAAACTTACGGGGAAACAATAAAGAACGATACAAGCAAGAGTAGAAAGTACGTAGTTGTTCATCAGTTCCCCCTTCTACTCTCACTCTATTCATTACATCGTTCCAAGCATTTCGAGCAGATTCTTTTACCTCGTTAAAATTCCTACTGCCCAGTTCTTCCAAATTCAACCATGCCTGCTCTTCACTGATAAAAGAAGAACTTACCTTTACACCAATCTTTTCACCTTTATAAGTCTTGAATCCCAACACAGCACCGACATGATTATCTTCTACCTCTCTTTTACCTTTTATAATTTTATCTCCGCTCCATGCTTCTGCCGAGGCAAAAGGCTTATCAAATTTCATCACGAAGTAATTTCTAAAATTATCCGGTACTCCCCCGCTATTTTTAGTCGTATAGCCGGTTACCGTGCCATTTTCCTCATCTATCTGAACGAAAGACCCGTTATCGAACGCATCTACTACGATATACGACTCTTCACTTTCTGGGAAAGTAAACCTAAAATAAGCAGAACGTTCCGTCGGAGTAATTTCTGTTTTCACATCATGGTCAGCCAAATACACACTATAATAATAAGGCTTTGCCGTCTCAGCTTTATGAGAAAACCAGCTTCCTCGTTCATTTTGCAGGAACTTTTTACCACCGGTCACCGGCATCAATGCAAACTGCCCATAATCATTGATCCACGGACTGGGCTGATGTGTCTGCTTAAATCCTTTTATCTTATCGTCGGTATAACAATAGGCCCAGCCATTTCCCATATCTCCCGTTTGCGGTGTCCAGAAATTCATTCCCCACGGTAATGCGACAGCCGGATAGGTATTACCCGTAGACAAGGTAAACTTGGATTGTGTTCCCACTAACGGATTCACATAGTCAACCGGTGAAAAAGAAGTAGAAAGCACCTCTTTACCTCCGCACGATATAAGTAAAACAGATAAAAATACAAGTAAAGAAACTTTTTTCATGGAATCGTTTTTTTATTTTTTGTGACAAAAGTAAGCCGGGGCAATTAATAAAACCATTAATAGAATATTAATTATCCATATGCAATACTTATTTCCGAATCAAAAACATTAATAAGGCATTAACAATTCTCATAAGAAAGGGAGCGACATAACAAGATTAATAACAGG
>OCHO01001786.1_pt1 | contig 12626 bp, 8 predicted proteins | sample 1538441 | NCBI WGS metagenome assembly OCHO01 (sample SAMN04571691, study PRJEB22368) | human gut metagenome | biome: human gut; material: stool | host: Homo sapiens | place: Luxembourg | collected 2012-06-29
CAGATCAAGACCTGAATCCTCAAGCGCTTCTTTTGATGCTGCCACAGCATAGTGTGAAAAGCGATCCATTCTCTTTGCTGCCTTAAAATCCATACGATCTGCTGCCTTAAAATCCTTTACCTCGGCAGCAAGCGTAACCTTATAACCAGTCGTGTCAAAACGAGTGATCGGTCCGATTCCAACCTTTCCCTCGCGGATTCCCTTCCAGAACTCCTCTACTGTATTTCCAATCGGAGTCACAGCACCCAAGCCTGTCACAACTACTCTTCTTTTCATCTATTATCCTTGCCTTTCTGCTATGTTATTATAGATTACATTCCGCCATCGACCTGAATGACCTGACCGGTAATGTATGACGCATCATCTGACGCCAGAAAGGCCACTGTTTTTGCCACATGCTCTGGCTTTCCAAATGTACCTGCCGGAATCTGGCTAAGAATCTGATTTCTTACCTGATCACTTAATTTCTGCGTCATATCAGTTTCAATAAAACCTGGTGCTACAGCATTTACGGTGATTCCGCGCGATGCAAGTTCCTTTGCTGCTGATTTCGTAAGACCTATAACACCAGCCTTTGATGCCGCATAATTTGCCTGTCCTGCATTTCCAAAAATACCAACCACTGAAGAAATATTAATAATTCTTCCGCTTCTTTGGCGAAGCATTGGACGCGCCACGAGACGCATCGTATGAAAAGTTCCCTTTAAGTTTGTATCAATGACTGCGTCAAAATCCTTCTCTGATATACGCATCAAAAGATTGTCACGCACGATTCCTGCATTGTTGACTAAAATATCAATTCGACCATATTCGCTAATGATATTATTTATAAAAGCTTCGCACTCAGCTGCATCTGCCACATTGCACTGCACACCTACAGCCTTGCCGCCTGCCTGTGTAATCTCATTTACTGTCTCATCAGCTGCCTGTTTTGAGCCATTGTAATTAACAATTACAAATGCTCCTTTAAGCGCAAGCTCCTTTGCAATGGCTCTTCCGATTCCGCGGGATGCCCCTGTTACGACTGCAATTTTTTCTTCTAACATACTTCACCTCACGCCTTTGACAGACATTTTTCAAGTGCTATGGCATCCTCGAAAGAGGATACGTTATATACAGTTGCCTTTGGTGCAATCTTTCTCATAAAACCTGCAAGTGTCTTTCCAGGTCCTATCTCAACAAAAGTATCCACACCGTTTTCAAGCATTGTCTCGATACTTTGCTGCCAGCGAACAGAAGAATAAATTCCTTTTGCAAAAAATGTACTAATCTTTTTACTGTCTGTCACTATTTCGGCAGTTGCATTTGCAACATAAGGAACCTGCAGCGTTGAAAATGACATTGATTCCATCTCCTTAAGCAGCGCTTCTCCTGCTGGTTTTAAAAGCAGGGAATGAAATGGTCCACTGACTTTAAGCTCCACAACACGCTTTGCACCTGCCTCTTTTAATGCTAAAGATGCCTGCTGCACCTCATTAGTCAGACCAGTTATTACTATCTGACCAGGACAGTTATAATTTGCGATCCATACATTTTCAAAGCTTTCAAGAATTTCTTCTATTTTTTTTGCATCTAATCCTAAAACAGCTGCCATTGCGCCTTCACCGGCTGGAACAGTGCTCTGCATCAAAATTCCTCTGCGTCGCACTAACTTTATAGCATCTAGCTCGTTCATGCCGCCTGCTGCTGCAACTGCTGCATACTCTCCAAGGCTTAAGCCTGCTGTGATGTCAGGATTAATGCCGCGTTTTTTTAGTTCCTGCACAATTGCAAGGCAAACGCTTACCATACATGGCTGTGTGTACTCTGTCAAGTTAAGTTCTTCGTGCTCACCAAAACACATTTCCTTCAAATCGAAGTCAAGAATTTTTTGTGCTTGATCAAAAAATGATCTTGCAGCTTCACTGTTTTCATAGAAATCTTTTCCCATTCCAGCTTTCTGCGCACCCTGTCCTGGAAAAATAAATGCAAGCTTACTCATAACATGCCCCTTTCTCAAGAAGCTTTGCCGCCTCAGCCACAATGTTTTCAATGACCTCCCTGCAAGTTAACTCCTCTTTGATCATTCCTGCAATCTGACCAGACATGACACTTCCATTTTTCACATCGCCTTCTACAACAGCCTTTCTAAGACCACCTAACGTCAGATACTCAAGTTCCTCTAATGTTGCACCTTTCTTTTCCAGATCAAGATACTGCTTTGTCATTTCATTTCTAAGTGCTCTGACTGGATGACCAGTGCTTCTGCCTGTTACTTTCGTATCAATATCCTTTGCTTTTAAAATCTTATCCTTATAATTTTGATGTGCCCAGCACTCCTTTGTCGCAACAAAACGAGTTCCCATCTGTACACCGCATGCCCCAAGCATAAAAGCTGCTGCAAGGCCTCTGCCATCTGCTATTCCGCCTGCCGCAATAACTGGAATATTCAATGCGTCAACTACCTGCGGAACAAGTGTCATTGTCGTACTCTCACCAATATGACCACCTGATTCACATCCTTCTGCAACAACAGCATCGGCTCCTGCTCGCTCCATTCTTTTTGCTAAAGCAACGGATGCAACGACTGGAATCACCTTAATGCCCTTTGATTTCCAAAGTGCCATATAACTCTCTGGATTTCCTGCACCTGTCGTAACAACACTTACGCCCTCCTCTGCAACTACCTGTGCAATCTCTGGCGCATAAGGACTCATCAGCATGACATTGACGCCAAACGGCTTATCTGTCAGCTGCTTTGTCAGGCGAATCTGTTCTCTGACCCACTCAGCCGGTGCATTTGCGGCACCGATAATACCAAGTCCGCCTGCATTTGATACTGCTGCTGCAAGCGTATGTTCCGCCACCCATGCCATTCCGCCTTGAATGATTGGTGCCTGGATTCCAAGCAATCTGGTTAATTCTGTCTGCATCCTTTTTTCCTGCCTTTTCTCGTTTCTCATTTATAATCATGAACATGCTCTTGTTTCATGATCGTAGTTATGATACCAAGGTCAAAAGCTCCAAAAGCCGTTCGTGCTTGCACGATTAGGTTTTTGAGCTTGGGACCTACAAAAACATGAGGATGCAGCGATTTTCAAGGAAAATCAGCGAATCCGAATGCTTTTAGAATTGCGAAAGTTGCATAGCAACGGAGCAATTCGTTGGTATCAGTTGGGGGCAAAATGCCTTTTGACCCTGGTATCATATTATTTACTCTTTATGACTCTGAATATAATCGATTACATCAGCAACAGTCTCAAGCTGACCCAGATCATCAGTTGGAATTTCAATTCCATAGTTTTCCTCAAGTGCCATTACCATCTCAAATAAATCAAGAGAATCTGCCTTTAAATCATCCTTGAAAGAGGACTCCATTGTAATGCTGTCTTCCTCTACACCTAAGTTTTCTGCTACGATAGTCTTAATTTCTTCAAACATTTTCATTTCTCCTTTATAATAAATTATTGTTTTACCGTTTTTTGCGGTTTCTGCTTTGATCATTCTTACTTCTTTCTCCAAGTAATCACATCTGCTCCCCAGGTTAAGCCTCCGCCAAAGCCTGCAATGATAATTTTATCACCGTCATGAAGCAGCTTTTTTTGATTCATTTCATCAAGAAGAATCGGGATTGATGCTGATGAGGTATTTCCATATTCATCCAAATTCATTGGAAATTTTTCAATTGGCTGATCCATACGCTTTGCCACTGCCTCTACAATGCGGCGATTTGCCTGATGAAGAAGATAATATGCAATCTCTTCTTTTTTCAGATTGTTCTTCTCTAGAAGTTCGTCAATTACTTCTGGCACCTTGCGCACGGCAAACTGAAAAATAGCTCTGCCATCCATGCTTATAAAGTAATCGCGCTTAAACAAGTCTGGATGCTCCTTTTCAAACAGCCAATTTGCATCATGACGACTCTTTAAGGTAAGTGCCTGTGACTGTCTTCCATCAGCATGAAGGACAGGAACCCATGAATCATTTTTTGATGCTTCTAATATAACTGCACCGGCGCCATCGCCGAACAATATACAGCTTCCCCTGTCTTGCCAATCCACTACATTGGAAAGCACCTCGCTTCCGATGACAAGTGCATAGCGTACAATTTTGCTTTCAAGATATGTACGCGCCGTGACAAATGCACTCACAAAACCGCTGCATGCTGCGTTCAGATCAAAACATAATGCATTAGAAGCACCTATTGCTGCCTGCACAAGACATGCCGTACTCGGCATGATGCTCTCTGGGGTCATAGTGGAAACAATAATCAGACCAATCTCATCCGCTAAAATTTCCGCATCCAAAAGTGCTTTTTTTGCTGCACAAACTGCTAAAGAGGAAACCGTCTCATTTTCTGCAATATGACGTCTTTTTATTCCGGTGCGCTCTGTGATCCATGCATCGCTTGTATCAACAAACTGTGCCAGATCATCATTTTCCATTACATGTGATGCAGCGCATGCACCTGTTCCTATGATTGTTCCTGTCATATCCATCCTCTGCTCTTTCTTTCCATTGCAGTTCACAAGTTCAGCTCTCTGCAAGAATATCTCAAAGCAGATGCTTTTTACTCATGAGCTGTTACCAGTTTACCAAATTGCCAGTTAATTACAATTTACAAAAAAGCGTAAAATGTAAGAAATTTAAGAAAATCATCATAGCATTTCAAAAACAGTTCTGGTAAAATGAAAATATGAAAAGTTGATTTGTACACGCAAACCAAATACTTATTTTTCAGGAAATAGAAAGGATGGATAAACTTTATGTCTGTTAAAGTTAGTATTATTGTGCCTGTATACAATTCTGCAAAGACACTTCGACGCTGCGCAGACAGCATTTTAAATCAAGATTTTACTGATTATGAACTTTTTCTTGTTGACGATGGAAGCACCGATGATTCTGGTGCGATCTGCGATGAATATGCCGCCCTTGATAACCGTGTCCATGTCATTCACAAAAATAACAGCGGTGTATCTGATACAAGAAATACAGCTCTTGATCTGGCTCACGGAAAATACATACAATTTTTAGACAGTGACGACTGGATTACACCAGATGCTACAAAGCTTCTTGTGCGCACTGCTGAGAAAAACAACTGTGATCTTGTAATAGCAGATTTTTATCGTGTCAATGGGGAGCGTGTTTCTCAAAAAGGTGATATTGATGAGGATGCCGTACTTTCAAAAGAAGAATTTTCCCACCATATGATGGAAAATCCTGCTGACTTTTATTATGGTGTGATTTGGAATAAGCTGTATCGCCGTGACATTATTGAAAAACATGAGCTTCGCATGAACGTACAGATTAACTGGTGTGAAGATTTTATGTTTAATCTGGAATATATAAGATATGCTGAGCGTTTTATTGCATTAAAGGTTCCGATCTATTACTATGTCAAAACAAAGGGTTCTCTTGTGAGTCAGAGTGTAACGATCTCCAATACTGTTAAGATGAAGCTTGAAATTTTTGAGTATTATAACAATTTTTATAAACACACATTTGATGAGGCATATTATGAGAAAAACCGACTGAGAATCTACCATTTTTTGATCGACTCAGCAAAGGATGGATTTGTAATGCCTTCAATTCTTCCTGGATCGAAAAAATTAGGCAGTGAACGAACAAGTGTATCTCCACAGGCATTAAACGGACATGGCATTTTTATTGATGCCTACCGCAGCAAAATGCTTTTGCATCGTTACCTCGAATCTGCTGCTATTAAGCACGATTTGACACTAAATGATGCCTGCCTTTTACTTGCTTTGGAAAATCCAATTCCATTTACAACAAAAAAAGAGCTGGCCAATTATGCACAGCTCCCACTCCATATTCTTTCTTTGTCGCTCTCTCATCTTTCAATGCGTGGTTTCATTCAGCCTCTTCCAATACAGCATTTTTCAGTTTGCTTGCTTGAGACAGCAACGCCAGTGCTTGACGATCTGAAAGCTGCAATTAATGATTTTGAATGCACCTGCATGCGCGACTTTACAAAAGAAGAGAGCTGCCTTTACAGACAGCTCTCAGAACGGATTCACGAAAATGTATTAGAAAGTCTTCGCTGATCCAAATATAGTATTTTTTAGACACCATGTGCTCATTGCAGTACATGGTGTTTTTTAATTATTCGATCTCGTCAGTCTCAATGATGAATTTAACAGAACCATTCATGCTGTCACTTCTGCCGCTGTAGGTATCATATGAAATCTCATCTGAAGTCAGAGCCTTTAAGCGGTCAAGAATTACTGTCAGATTCTCATCAGCCATATCCTTGATCTTGCTGATTCCTTCATCATAAAACTCCTGCATACCGTCCTTTAAATCCTCTGCGCCATCCTTAAGCTCGCTGATTCCATCTACTACATCATCACTTGCATCTGATAACGTATCTGCACCATCCTTAAGATCACTAACGCCATCTGCCAATGTCTGTGTACCACTCTTTAAGTCAAGTGTTCCCTTTCTCAAATCATTAGTTCCAGACTTCAATGTATCTGCACCACTGCTAAGTGCACTTGTACCAGACTTTAATGTGTTAATTCCGCTTTGTAATGTACCAGCACCACTCTTTAAGGTATCTGCACCTGTCTTTAAAGTATCAGTTCCGCCCTTTAAAGTGTCAGTTCCGCTCTTTAAGGTGTCAATTCCGCTCTTTGCACTGTCGATGCCGCCCTTTAAGGTTGCTGCACCATCACGAAGTGTCTGACTGTTTGCTGCAAGCTGTCCTGCTCCTGCTGTCATCTGTGTGCTTAACTGATTTAATCCTTCGATCAGCTGTCCTGCTCCAGTCTGGAGTGCTGCTGCGCCGCTTGTAAGAGATGCACTGTTTGCCTTTAACTGTGCTGCACCACCTGTAAGTGTTTCGTTGTTTGCATCAAGCTGTGCAAAACCATCTAACAGCTGTTTGATACCTGCCGAAGCCTGCGTGTTTAATGTAGCAACTTGTGTTGAAAGATTACCCATTTCTGCATTGAAATCTTGCATATTAGAGTCAAGTAAATCAACACCCGTGCTAAGCGCAGTGATATCTGCCGCCGGAATCTGATCTTTCATCGTGGTAATGCTATCAATCTTCTCCTTCATAGTGCCAACAGTTCCTAACAAGCCATTCGCGTTATCTACAATTGTCTGAATCTGAGTAGGAAGTGCTGCAAGTCCATTCATTAGTGCCTGCAGTGTTTCTGTATTCAAAGGTGTCACATCACCAACAGAAGCCGTTACATATGGTACACTAGCAGTAACAGATGAAACCTCTGGAATCTGATTTGCTGCTGTTTCAAGTGCTGTTGCCAGTGCTTCATCTCCATTTTGTCTTGCTGCCGCTGCCTGAGTCAAAAGAGATTGTTTTGCACTTGCAATCTGACCATTTGCTGTTGCTATTTGATCATTTGCTGTTTTGATCTGACCATTTGCCGCATCAACCTGATCATTTGCTGCTTTGACTTGGGCATTGATGTTATTTACTACACTCTGAAGACCTGCAACATATTGCTGAATTGCACCTACCTGTGCACTTAACTGATCCTTTAAGCCAGTTGCTTGCTTCATCATAGTATTAACTGGATCTACAATCTGTGTCTGCATAGCCGCTGGCAAATCACTTGCTTCTGTGATCAGCTCATTTCCAGTTTTCAACATGCTGTCTAACAGAGTCATTAACTGTTTAGTCTCGTCAGTTCCTAAGGAAGCCTTTAAGGATTCTGTTCCCTGTGCCAGTGCATTTGATGCTGCGACAAGATCCTCTGTCGTCTCTCCCTCTCCATCAAGTGCTGCAGTAAGTGTGCTTAACGCACCTTGAATCTGAGTCAGTGCCTGTGCACCCTGTGAAAGCTGCTGTTCGCCTGCAACATATGCACTTACGCCATCTGCTAAAGAATCTGTTCCTGCTGTGTAGCTGTTAACACCAGCTGCCAGTGTGTTGATTCCTTGGGCAAACTGAGAAACCTTTGTGTTTAATTCACTGTCACTTGACAGATTTGCCTGAATACCTGCATTTAACAGATCGACACCAGATGTATAATCATTGATTCCACTCTGTAATGTACCTGCACCACTCTGTAACTGTGCTGCTCCGCTTTGCAACTGTCCTGCACCGCTCTGTAACTGACCTGCTCCACTCTGAAGTGAAGTTGCACCACTTGCATGATCCTTAGAACCACTCTGAAGCTTTCCAGCTCCATCGTCAAGCGTCTTTGCTCCGCTTGCGAGATCACCTGCTCCGCTTTGTAACTGCTTTGCTCCATCTGCAAGTTTATTTACACCATCTGTCAGATCACCAACGCCATCCGAAAGATCATGTGTGCCATCTCTTAATTCCTTAACACCATCATCAAACTCGCCATACTTCTCGTCAAGTTCCTCCACACCATCATACAGATCAGAGGTTCCATCAACAAGCTGTGTTGCTGCATCTGTAAGATCATCGAGCGCATCCTTGATGTCATCCAATGCACTGTCATCATCAAAATCAATATCCTTTAACAGATCAGACAATGCAACTGTCAGAGAAGAACTCATTGAGAAATCTGTTACATCAGCTTCAATCGATACGCTGTCTGGAATGTCAATATCAAGCGTTTTGTCTTCGCTGTTCTTGTCTTCGTCATCTGTAGAAAGAGAAAGTGTATCAAGCTTTAAGCTATCCTTAAGACCAGGCATTCCGACACCCACAACAATATTTCTGCTTCCATCGGAAATTACCTTTCCGTTGTCGATGGTGACATTAGAGAATGTATCATCTGGAAGTATCATTGCAGTCAGCATTACAAATGGACTGTAGATAGTCTCATTCTTTCCATCTACCTTTGCACTCTTCTTCTCGTTGTTAGTATACTGAATCTTGATCTGAAGATGACCGCTCTTGCCGACAAGATCCTGCGGCTGCATCTCTTGTCCATCTAAGAAGTATGTAAACTTTACAGATACCGGAAGATCCTTATTGCTCTGACCCTGATAATAAATATCACTTCCATCTGTATTCCATGTCAGGCTGTCACCATTATCACTAAAAGTCTCATCACCTTTTACATTCTTTATATTTGTCAGATCAGACTGATCTTCAACGCTGCTTTCACTGCCTGCATTCTTTAACCAGTTAGATACTGTGATCTGCTGTGGATTTCCAGATGCATCTGCATTTACATAGACGGTTTCCTCTTTTGATACACTGCTTGATGAATCCTTTGTATTTGCTGTGTTAGCAGCCATTGCCATTGGAACACTTCCTACTGCTACTGCCATGCCGACTGCAAGTCCGGCTGTCATTTTTCTTTTCAGCATATGATTTCTATTCATAATATAACACCCTCATTCTCATTTCTAAATCAGAATTGCACGCTTGTGCACGCCAGTTACTTTACTTTTTATTTCTTTCCAAGAAAGTTAATTGATGTCTTACAAATTACCTTATCAAAAATCAGGAACATTGCCGGCAAAACAAGTGCTACAACGACAACACTGATTAATGCACCTCTTGAAAGAAGTGTACAGATGGAACCAATCATATCAACCTTTGAATAAGCTGATACACCAAATGTTGCTGCGAAGAAGCTAAGACCACTCGTTATAATGGATTCAAGGCTTGCCTTATGTGCTGCACTTACAGCTTCCTTTTTATTCTTTCCTCTGCTTCTCTCTTTCTGATAACGGCTCGTCATCAGGATTGCATAATCTACTGTCGCACCTAATTGAATAGTTCCGACAACGATAGAGGCAACAAACGGAAGACTGATGTTTTGATAGAACGGCACTGCCATATTGACTGCTATCGCAAATTCGATTACTGCTACCAGAATAATTGGCAGTGAAATTGATTTAAAGATAATCATGATAATAATGAAAATCGCTGCCATTGATACTGTGTTAACACTTTGAAGGTCGATATTTGTTACATCCTCAAGGTCCTTCATCATAGGAGCTTCACCGATTACCATTGCATTTTCATCATAACCCTTTACAATGTCATTGATCTGGGCAATCTGACTGTTAACTTCTTCTGTCGCTGACTGATACTTTGAGCATACAAATGCAAGCTCCCAATTATCACTTTGCAGCATACTCTTGATATCCTTTGGAATCATAGAATCAGGAATAGTTGCACCAACTAAGGAATTTAAGCTGATCGTCCACTTAACACCGTCCACCTCATCGATGGCATTTAACATATCGCGCTTATCCTTTGCGTCCATGTTCTTATCCATCATAACCATGTGAAGAACACTCATATCAAAGTCTTCTTCAAGCTTTTCATTTGCCACATTGCTCTCAAGTGTAGATGGAAGAGATTTTGCAATGTTGTAATAAATCTTTGTATTGCTGTTTCCATAAATTGCCGGAGCTAAAAGAACAAGGAAGATAACAAGCCAAATCTTATAATGCTTTGTAATGAAGCCTGACAATCTATCCATGCTCTTAATGAGCGGCTTATGCTTTGTTTTTTCAATCGGCTTATCGAAAATAAGAATCATAGCCGGAAGAACAGTTACACAGCAGATAACACCGATTACAACTCCTTTTGCACTGACAATACCAAGATCGCGGCCAAGTGCGAATGTCATAAAACAAAGTGCGGCAAAACCAGCAATTGTTGTAACAGAGCTTCCCACGATAGACTTAAAGGTATTGGCGATTGCATGACCCATCGCACGCTCCCTATCATCTGGGAAACGTTCTTTATTTTCCTCATAGCTGCTAAGAAGGAAAATGGAATAATCCATTGTAACACCGAGCTGAAGAACAGCTACAAGTGCCTGTGTAATATAGGAAATCTCTCCAAGGAATACATTCGTTCCCATGTTGTAGAGAATAGATATTCCGATACTTAATAAGAAGAACAACGGAACTAAAAATGAATCAGTAAACAGCTGCAATACAATGAAGCAAAGAATTGCGGCAATCACAACGTATGCCGGCATCTCGCTTAATGCCAGGTTCTTAATATCGGTAACAATACCAGTCATACCGCTTAAGAAGCACTGATCATTGCTGATCTTTCTCATTTCGGTAAGTGCTTCCATAGCTTCATCAGATGATGTCGTGTTGTCAAACAGCACAAGCATCATGGTCGCATCACCTTTAAAGAACGCCTCTCGCAGATCCTTTGGAATCATCTCGACTGGAAGACTTAAATCAGCAACATCATCATACCAAAGAACATCCTTAACGTGATCAATCTCGCTGTATGCATCTTCTAGCTTTTGCACATCCTTTAGTTCCATGTTTTCCACGACGACCATGGAAAACGCGCCCATTCCGTATTCATCAACCATAATATCCTGGCCCTTGATTGTCTCAAGCGTGTCTGGCAGATAACTTAAGATATCATAGTTGACTCTTGTCTTTGCCATACCGATCACGGAAGGAATCATAAGCAAAATGCTGATCAATATGATCAGATATTTATGTTTTGCAATCCATTTTCCTACTTTAACCATAGCAACCATCTCCTATCTTTTTTTCACACTACGCATTATATGCAGAAATTGACTTTTGGTCAATATTAAAAGTATCCGAAAAATATATGGCAATAAAATGAATTTTGGTCAGTTTTTAATAATTGACTTTTAGTCAGTTTTGTAAGATAATAACTCTAAGATTCAAGTTTTTAAACATTTACACCTTTACTATTACTTAATATCTTGATATAATAATAGTTTAGGATAAATTACAAGTATTACAGGAGGGGTTCTCGTATGGGAAAAGTGGATATCAATAAGAAACAAAAGAAAAACGCTTTGCTGCAGACGGCCTTTGATTTGTTTCGCGATAAGGGCTTTGCAAAGACGACTATCTCTGATATCGTTTCAGATGCCGGCCTTGCAAAGGGAACTTTCTATTTATATTTTAAGGATAAATATGATTTGAGGGATAAGCTGATTGCCCACAAAGCAGGGCAGCTGTTTGCAGATGCTCACCATGCACTGCTGGATCAGAAGTTTAATAGCTTTGAAGACCAGATTATCGCAGTTGCCGACTACATCATCGGCCGCCTGAATGATGATCACGGTCTTTTAACCTTTATTTCCAAGAATTTATCATGGGGGATTTTTAAAACAGCTTTTGAAAATACACTGCCAGATGAGTCTTTACAGTTTTATGATTATATATTTGAACAGATGAAAAAAAATTCATATGTCTGTCCAGAGCCTGAGCTAATGCTCTTTACAATTATCGAACTCGTTGGTTCTACATGTTACAGCTGTATTTTGTATGGCCAGCCAGTATCAGTTGAAGAATATCTTCCTTATCTCCATACTGTAATACGCCAGATTCTGGCTGGATTTTTGGTTCAGCAGCCGGCACAAATTGAAACAAAAACTGCTTCGTAATAAATTTTCATATTTTTTTGTGCAAAAAAGGAATGGTCATTTTCGTGACCATTCCTTTTTTCGAATCATTTAATTGTTCACTTATAATTTTCTCTGGATTATTCGTCCTTCTTTGGCTCTTCCTCAGTTTCTGCTGTCTCTGGCTCAGGTACTGCTGCATTGTGTGCTACATTTAATGCTACTACAACCGCATCTGGATCTGTCATAATAGTAATCTTCTTATCTGCATAAATTGGAAGATCCTTTACACGAATAACATCGCCAATCTTCATGTCGCCAACATCAACTCTGACCTCATCAACCAGATCTGCCGGCAATGCC
>OCHO01001806.1_pt1 | contig 12544 bp, 9 predicted proteins | sample 1538441 | NCBI WGS metagenome assembly OCHO01 (sample SAMN04571691, study PRJEB22368) | human gut metagenome | biome: human gut; material: stool | host: Homo sapiens | place: Luxembourg | collected 2012-06-29
GAGTGATACAAACGGTACATTCACTCTCGAAGATGATAACGTCTGTCTTCTAAAGGTTCATAATGGTTATCACTTATATGTGAACGGAAAATATGTTGGAGCATTAGACACGATACCTGATGATTTCAAAAATGTAACAATATACACCAAAAAAGAGGAAATACCTCATGAATAAATATCATTTTCGATTATTCTTTTTATTTTATATTATTTTATTTTCCGGTTCTGCATGTTTACCGTTTATGACAAGCTCCGTTTATGCCGCCTCCTCTGAAGTCATTGAATACGATGACGGGAATGCGGAAATCATACCTAGTTCTGCAGATATTGAATGGCGTTATAAATATATTAACGGTACATTATATAAAAGGAAATATAACAAAACGACTCATGAATGGGTCGGCTCATGGATAAAAGCATAGCATACAGAAAACCTGCCACTGGCATCTTTTCTTGCATACTTTGGTATTAAAAAAACACCATACAACTGTAATAAGACAATTTCATTCGAGAATCTTTTACATTGTATGGTGTTTTTTGTAATATATTATCTATTTTAATTTTTCAGCAATTGCCTTAATAAATCCTTCGCTGTTCAATACGGTTGGATTTTCCAGTGTCGTGATCAATGCCAGATCTTTCGTCATCTTACCTTCTTCAATGGTATCAATGGTTGCTTTTTCAAGCTTATCTGCGAATGCTGCCAATTCGGCATTTCCATCCATCTCACCACGTTTTCTAAGAGCACCTGTCCATGCAAAAATTGTAGCTACAGAGTTTGTAGAAGTCTCTTCCCCTTTCAGATGCTTGTAATAATGACGTTGTACAGTTCCATGAGCTGCCTCATATTCATAATTTCCATCCGGTGATACCAGAACAGATGTCATCATTGCAAGAGAACCAAATGCGGAAGAAACCATATCACTCATTACATCTCCGTCATAGTTCTTACATGCCCAGATATATCCGCCTTCTGATTTCATAACTCTTGCAACCGCATCATCGATCAAAGTATAGAAATATGTAATTCCGGCTTCTTTGAACTTCTCGGCATAATCTTTGTCAAAGATTTTCTGGAAAATATCTTTGAATGTATGGTCATACTTCTTAGAGATCGTATCTTTTGTTGCAAACCACAGATCCTGCTTTGTATCCAATGCATAATTAAAGCAGCTTCTCGCAAAGCTTTCAATAGATCCGCATAAGTTATGCATTCCCTGTGCAACACCCGGTCCTGCATAGTTGTGTACCAGTTCTCTGGTCTCTGTGCCGTCTTCTGCCGTGTATACCAGTTCTACTTTTCCAGGTCCAGGAATCTTCATCTCTGTATTTTTATATACATCTCCATATGCATGTCTTGCAATAGTGATTGGTTTTTTCCAGTTTTTTACACATGGCTCAATGCCTTTTACAACAATCGGTGCACGAAATACAGTTCCGTCAAGTATTGCACGGATCGTTCCGTTCGGACTCTTCCACATTTCTTTCAGATCATACTCTTTCATACGTGCTGCATTCGGTGTGATTGTTGCACATTTTACTGCAACTTTATATTTCTTGGTTGCATTAGCAGCATCGATTGTTACCTGATCATCTGTCTCATTTCTATGTTCCAGACCCAGATCATAATATTCTGTGTTCAGTTCAATATATGGCTCCAGAAGATCTTCTTTGATCATCTTCCAGAGAATTCTTGTCATCTCGTCTCCGTCCATCTCTACGATCGGTGTTGTCATTTTAATTTTTGCCATGGTATTTGTCTCCTTTCTATCTGTTCGCGGCATCTTTTATTATTCTTCCAGATGCAGATTTTCCATCACGTGTAATATATGTTCATTTGCAAGCTGTTCTGCTTTTGCCGCATCTTTTGCCTTGATCGCTTCCAGGATTTCTCTGTGTTCTTCTATTGATTTCTCGGCACGCTCCGGTGCTTCAATAGACATCGTCCTGGCAAGCTGTACATACTTGTGAAAATCTGTTAATACATGTTCCAGGATCCTGCTGTTGGATGCCTCATACAATATCTTATGAAACTTACCATCCATTTCTGACATCTGTTCAATCTGTCCGGATCCCTTCTTATGCAAATGAAATTCTGACAGAAGAATCACTTCTTCCAGTTCTTCAATCTGCGCATCCGTAATATATTTCGTTGCCCAGTTGGCACACAGCCCTTCCAGTTGCGAACGTATCTTATAGATATCTTTCACATCTTTTCTGGTAATGGCTGTCACATACGCACCTTTATTCGGAATGATCGTAACCAGTCCTTCTAACTCCAATTGTCTTAAGGCTTCTCTTACCGGTGTTCTGCTTACCCCCAGTTCTTCACCGATTGTTACTTCCCTTAATTCTTCATGATTTTTATATACCCCATTCAGAATATCTTCCCGCAGATGCCGGAACACTCTTCCTCGTAAGGATCTGTCCTGATATTCTTCCATTAAAAACACCTCTGCTATATCAATTCCACACCAATTCTCTTACAGTTTTCGTCGATAACTCTGATCAACTCATCGTCTGTAAGAACGGTTACTCGTCCTTCTTCATACTGCTTATCTACCCATTCTTTTACAGAACTTACAAGTTCTGAGTTCTTATCTACTTTCTTGTCCTCCGGCAGCTTAAAATATGTATTGATCCAGTGTGCAATACCTGCAAGTCCGGATGTGTTAGATATTGCAACAAGCGGAGGACGGTTCAGGAATTTTCCGGTATCAAATACGTTGTAGATCTCTTCATTCTTCAATAAACCATCTGCATGGATTCCAGCCCTTGTTACATTAAAGTTCTTACCAACAAAAGGTGTTCTTGAAGGAATATGATATCCGATCTCTTTCTCATAATAATCTGCAAGCTCTGTGATAACTGTTGTATCCATCCCATCCAGTGTGCCACGAAGCTGTGCATATTCGAACACCATCGCTTCCAGTGGTGTATTACCGGTACGCTCTCCGATTCCAAAAAGTGAACAGTTCACACCGCACGCACCATAAAGCCATGCTGTCGATGAATTGCTGACTGCCTTATAGAAATCATTATGTCCGTGAAATTCGATCAGTTCGCTTGGAACACCGGCATGTACTCTGAGTCCATAGATGATTCCCGGAATAGATCTTGGTATTACCGCTCCCGGATAGTTGACCCCGTATCCCATGGTATCACAGACACGGATCTTGACCGGAATCTTATACTCATCCATCAGTTTCATAAGTTCCAGACAGAATGGAATGACGAATCCATAGATGTCGGAACGTGTGATATCTTCCAGATGACATCTCGGGCTGATTCCTGTCTCAAGACATTCTCTTACGATAGACAGATAATGTTCCATTGCCTCACGTCTTGTCATCTTTAGTTTATAGAATATATGATAGTCCGAACAGCTCACCAGAATACCAGTCTCTTTCATTCCGATCTCTTTCACCAGTTCGAAATCTTTCTTGCTCGCACGGATCCAGCTTGTTATCTCCGGGAATTTATAATCCTTTTCCATGCATTTGTAGACTGCGTCTCTGTCCTTTTTACTATAGAGAAAGAATTCACACTGTCTGATCTTTCCCTTCGGACCACCCAGACGATGAAAATAATCATATAATGTTACGATCTGCTCAGTACTGTACGGGGCACGTGATTGTTGGCCATCTCTGAATGTTGTATCTGTGATCCAGATCTCATCCGGCATACAATGCGGAACAATTCGGTCATTGAATGCGATTTTCGGAATCTCGTCATAATGGAACAGATTACGAAATACATTCGGTGTCTTCACATCCACCAACGGGTACATGTGCTCTTCCAGTTGCAATAAATTTGTATGATCATCCAGGTATACTTTCCTGTTTTCCATTTTCCATCGCCTGCTTTCTAAAATATTTTTTCGTAGTAAAGTACTAAATTCAACATGTATAATTGTATACAATAATACATGTGTTGTCAAGTTCTATTATGGATATTTATTCAAAAAAAAATGATTATGGGGATTCCATAATCATTTTTTATACATTATTAATAAAGTTTTGCGTTAACTTCTCTTGGACTTAAGCCCTCGTCTTCTAAGGCTTTCATAATCTGGTGTTTGTGTTCGGTTCCGAATGCTTCCAGAGTGATTCGAAGTTCTACTGCTGCGTTTCGGTTGGTACTTACGAACTGGTTATGCTCCAGTTTGATTACATTACCATTTGCTTTGGCGATTGTAGCTGCAACGCGTACCAGTTCACCCGGCTTGTCCGGAAGAAGTACAGATACAGAGAAGATTCTGTCTCTCTGGATCAGTCCGTGCTGTACGATCGAGGACATTGTAATCACATCCATATTACCACCACTTAAGATGGATACGACTTTCTTTCCTTTCAGATCAAGCTGTCTGAGAGCCGCTACTGTCAGAAGGCCTGAATTTTCTACGATCATCTTGTGATTCTCTACTACATCGAGGAATGCACCGATCAGATCATCATCTGCAACTGTAATAACTTCATCTATATTCTTTTCTGCATATGGGAAGATCTTTTCTCCGACACGTTTTACAGCTGTACCATCAGCGATCGTATTGGCACTTGCAAGTGTTACCGGATGTCTTTCTTTCAATGCCTCTGTCATGCTTGCAGCGGCAGCCGGTTCTACACCGATTACTTTGACATTCGGATTCAGCATCTTGGTAAGTGTCGAAACTCCTGTTATCAGACCGCCGCCACCGATTGGTGCGAGAATATAATCTACGTCCGGAAGTTCTTCAAAGATTTCCATTGCAATACTTCCCTGTCCCGTTGCAACATCCAGATCATCGAAAGGATGTACGAATGTGTATCCTTCTTCTTCTGCCAGTTTCATTGCATATGCACAGGCATCATCATAGACATCTCCGTGTAATACGACTTCTGCTCCATAGCTCTTTGTACGATTTACTTTGATCAATGGTGTAACTGTCGGCATAACTACCGTTGCCTTGCAGCCGAATTTCTTTGCTGCATATGCCACGCCCTGTGCATGGTTACCTGCAGACGCAGTTACAAGACCTTTCTTTCTGTCTTCTTCGCTCATTGTACTGATCTTGTAATATGCACCACGTACTTTATAAGCACCTGTATACTGCATATTCTCTGGTTTCAGATAGACATCAGCACCTGTCTGTTTGCTTAAGTATTCGCTGTATACCAGCTTAGTTGGCAGGGTTACTTCTTTTACGATTGCACTCGCCTGTTTGAATTTTTCTAATGTTAACATCTCGTACTTCCTCTCTTCCTCTTATTTGTTTTCTGAAACCTCTTCTGAAGCCTCATCATCTTTCGGTCTTTCGAATAACGCATTCACGAAATCATCTGCATTAAATTTCTGCAAATCGTCAATAGTCTCTCCCACACCGATATATTTTACCGGAACGCCCAGCTCTGCATGGATGGCAACTGCGATTCCTCCTTTTGCGGTTCCATCCATCTTTGTCAAAACGATCCCTGTAATCTCTGCCACATCGTTGAATTCCTTCGCCTGCTGCAGGGCATTCTGTCCTGTTGTTGCATCCAGAACAACCAATGTCTCTCTGTATGCCTCAGGGAATTCCCGGTCAATGATCTTATTCATCTTTCTAAGTTCTTCCATCAGATTCTTTTTATTGTGCAGACGTCCGGCTGTATCGATCATCAGCACATCTGCATGCCGCGCCTTTGCTGCCGCAACAGCATCAAACACAACCGATGCCGGATCAGATCCCTCCTGTCCGCCGATCAGCTCTGCCTGCGAACGGTTCGCCCATTCTTTTAACTGTTCTCCGGCCGCCGCACGGAATGTATCGGCCGCTGCAATTACAACTTTCTTATTCTCTGCACGAAGCTTTCCTGCAAGCTTTCCGATCGTTGTAGTCTTTCCTACACCATTGACACCGATTACCATCACTACGGATGTGCAGTTTTCAAATTCATATGCTGTTTCTCCGATGTCCATCTGTTCTTTGATACTTTCGATCAGAAGTTCCCGGCATTCCATTGGTTCTTTGATGTGTTTTTCTTTTACTTTTGCCTTCAGATCATCCAGAATATCATATGTTGCCTGTACACCAAGATCTCCCATGATCAGAACCTCTTCCAGCTCCTCGTAAAAGTCATCATCGATACGGGAGAATCCGTGAAAGATGCTGTCCATTCCTGATACAATATTGTCTCTGGTCTTACCAAGACCGGCAACCAGTTTTTCAAAAAATCCCATATCTTCCTCCTATTTATCCAGTTCATTTTCAAGCAGGCTGACAGATACCAGTGTAGATACACCTTTTTCCTGCATAGTGATACCATACAGTCTGTCTGCCGCCGTCATTGTTCCACGTCGATGTGTGATTACTATGAATTGCGTATACTTTGTTAACTTGTGCAAATATTGTGCAAAACGGTCTACGTTATTATCATCCAGTGCCGCTTCGATCTCATCCAGCAGACAGAACGGTGACGGCTTCAGATTCTGGATCGCAAAAAGAAGTGCTATCGCTGTCAATGCTTTTTCTCCACCGGACAACTGCATCATATTCTGCAGCTTCTTTCCAGGCGGCTGGGCAATGATCCGGATACCCGCCTCCAGAATATCCTCATCTTCCATAAGTTCCAGCGTTCCTTTTCCGCCTCCGAACATTTCCTTGAATACCTGATCGAACTCGGCTGCAATTCTGGCGAACTGCTCTTTGAACTGCTTACGCATGGCATTATCAAGTTCCTCGATAATCTGTTCCAGTGTTTCGGCTGCTTCTACCAGATCATCATGCTGGCCTTTCAGGAATTCATAACGCTCGGATACACTTTTATATTCTTCTATCGCATTAACATTGACATTACCCAGTGCACGGATCTCACCTTTTAACTCCTGGATCCGTCTCTTCATATCTGCAAGATCGGTCAGGTTCGGATTCCTAAGTTCTTTTGCGTGATTCAGTGTGAGTTCATATTCCTCCCACATATAATTAATCTGCTTTTCAGAAGCTTCTTCGTACCCTTCCCTCTGACTTTCCAGACGATAAACCTCTTTATCAAGATCTGTCATATGTTTTGAGATCTCTTCACGTTTTTCGAAAAATGATTTGTGCCGTTTATTCAATTCCTCACGTTCTCTTTTTGAACGTTCAATCTGAAGTTTGATTTCATCAAACAGATCCCCGGAATTATCAATTGTTGTTTTCAATTCCTGGATCTTCTTCTCTTTTTCGGCAATTTCCTGAGAATTTCCACCCTTATTCTTTGTCAGTTCTTCCAATTCTGCCCGGAATTTATCCATCTCTTCACGGATACGGATAATATTTTCCGTAATAAATGTATACTTCTGCTCTAATCCTGCATATTCCAGATGAATCTGTTCTGATTTTCTGGTCTTAAAGCTTTCCTTTGCGTGGATCTCTTCCAGCTCTTTTTGTTCTTTCTCAATGTTGATATTCAGATCATTTTCCAGACTTTCTGACGTATCCAGTTCTATATTAATAGACTCCTGATTGTCCATTATCTCGTTGATCTGTGTATCCAGTTTTGCAGCTTCATTTCGCAGATTATCGAATTGTTGTTTGAAGCTCTGGATCTTTGCAGATGACTGATCTGCATTCATCTTTGCGGTATTCTGTACGACATACGCTTTCTGAAGCTCTGCACTGATTGCGTCAGTCTTTTCATAATACCCTGCGCGTTCATCTTTCAGGCCACAGATCTGCTGTTCCGTCTCCGTCATCTCCTGTTTTAATTTCTGAACGGTCTTTTCAAACTCTTCGATTTCTCTTCGTCTGCTCAGAAGATTACTGGAATTCTTAAATGCTCCACCGGTCATGGAACCACCCGGATTGATCAGTTCCCCTTCCAGTGTAACGATACGGATTGACTGGTGGTATTTTCTTGCGATCATTGTTGCATGATCAATATGATCTACTACCAGTGTTCTTCCCAGCAGATAATCTGCGAGAGTTTTATATTTATTCTCTACCTGAACCAGTTTGTTGGCTGTTCCGACAACTCCCGGTTCTTTAAGTGCTTCCGGACGATTGATCCCGGGATTCGCACGGATTGATGTTAAAGGCAGGAATGTTGCACGGCCGAACTTATTCTTCTTCAGGAAATTGATCATACGTTTTGCCGTATCTTCATCCTCGGTTACGATATTCTGGATATTACCGCCAAGTGCGGTCTCAATAGCGATCTCATAGTCTTTTTCAACCTTTACGATATCTGCTACTACACCCAGAAGTCCCTTCTCACGGTCCTTATTATCCATAACTTTACGAATACTGTTACCGTATCCGTCATAACGTTCTGTAATATTCTTAAGGGATTCCAGTCTTGACTGCTCCCGGTGGAAAGCAGACTGACCAATCTGTAATTTCTGAGACTCTCTGGATATCTGCGCCTGTAACGTCTTAATGTTACTTTCATATTCTTTATTTTCATTGTTCAGGGCTATGATCTTGTCTGAGATAACTTTTAATTCCATCTGATACTTGTTCAGATTTTCATTTTCTTCTGCAATCTCACTGTCATTAGCAAGGATCTCTCGGTTGATCTGCGACTTTCTAACCTGGATCTGTTCCATCATCGTATCAAATTTCTGGATCTGAGCTTTCGTAGATGCTCTGTTATTCAGTATCTCCATGATATGATTCTTCTTTTCATCAACGGATCCTGTAATCTGTGCTATCTTCGCCTGTAATTCCGTCAGTTCATTCTTAATCTGATCTTCTTCCGACTGTTTTTCTTCCATCTGTTTTACAATGGAATCCTTCTCCGTCTGAAGTTCTTTCATCTGTCCTTCACGGACATCCATCTCGGAATCAATCACGCTGGCCCGCTGATCGAAATGTTCATCGTTCATCCGTGCACTGTGAATCTGTTCCTTTAACAGTGCGATCTGGTTCTCTAACTGCTGCTTCAGAATCGTCGTCTCATTTAATTGACGGTTAGCCTTTTCGACAGAAGCGTCGATCACTTCCACCTGTTCTTCAATCGCCTCATATTCCGTCTTCGTATCCGCATATTGTCTGGTTGCTTCTTCAAGCTCCCCTTTTGTAATACGAAGCTTCTCTTCCAGCCCCCGAATCTGATCTCGGATACGTTCCATTTCCAGCAGGAACATGTTGATATCGTATGTTTTTAATTCTTCCTTCCGTTTCAGATACTCCCTCGCCTTTTCAGACTGACGTTCTAACGGCCCAACCTGCTTTTCCAACTCAGACAGAATATCATTGACACGAACCAGATTCTGGCGTTCATCTTCTAACTTTTTGACCGACATACTTTTTCTTCGTTTGAATTTGACAATTCCTGCTGCTTCATCAAAAAGCTCTCGCCTCTCATCCGGCTTACCACTTAAGATCTTATCAATCTGTCCCTGTCCGATAATCGAATACCCTTCTTTTCCGATACCTGTATCATAGAAAAGTTCATTTACATCTTTTAATCTGCATGCTCTTCCATTGATCAGATATTCGCTTTCTCCGGAACGGTATAGCTTTCTTGCTACCGTAACTTCTTCGTAATCAACCGGAAGCTTATGGTCTGAATTGTCCAGAGTGATTGCCACGGATGCATAACTAAGCGGCTTTCTGTTCTCAGTACCGGAAAAAATAACATCCTGCATGCTGCCGCCTCTTAACTGCTTCACACGCTGTTCCCCAAGCACCCATCTGACCGCATCTGCTACGTTACTTTTTCCACTTCCGTTCGGACCGACAATGCCGGTGATTCCATTATGGAATTCGAATTTAATTTTATTGGCAAATGATTTAAATCCCTGCACTTCTATGCTTTTTAAATACATTCCACACCTACTTTATATTCTTTTCATGCAGTTTCAAAATGCTGATATATGCAGCCTCCTGCTCTGCCGCTTTCTTCGTCCGGCCTTCTCCGACTCCGTATTCTTCTTCTCCGATATGTACCGCAACACGGAAAATCTTATTATGATCCGGTCCCTCTTCACCAATCAGATGATACGAGATTACTTCTTTAAAATTCGCCTGCACGATTTCCTGCAGGATAGTCTTGCTATCAAAAAAGAGTTTCTTGTTCTCCAAATCTTTCAAAATAAATCGATGTATGAACTCTTTTGCATTAGCAAAACCACCATCAAGATAAATTGCTCCGATCAGAGCCTCCATTGCATCCGATGTTACAGATTCTCTCTTTCGTCCTCCGGTAGCATCTTCTCCTTTACCAAGCAAAAGGTATTCGCCAAGATCCAGATCTCTTGCGCAGAATGCCAGCGCCGGTTCACATACCATACTTGCCCTCGTCTTCGTAAGTTCCCCTTCCGGAAGCTTCGGATTATTGTGAAACAGGAATTCGCTGGACACCAGTTCAAGGACCGCATCTCCCAGAAATTCCAGACGTTCATTACACTCATACTTTGGCAGATGCTTTTCATTGGCATAAGAGCTGTGAATCATCGCCTTTGTAAACAGGGTAAAGTCATCAAATTTGTAACCAATCTTTCCTTCTAATTCTTTAAGGTCTTTGCTCATTGTAAACTCCATCCTAAAGAACGAAAAAAGCCCCTGGCAGGGCTCTTTCGTTCTTTTTATATCTGCCTAGTTATTATTTGTTGCATTCTTGATCTGCTCAACAGCATCTCCAACTGTAGAGATCTGCTCAGCGTCATCATTATCGATCTCAATGTCAAATGTTTCTTCTATTCCCATAATAATCTGGAAGATATCAAGGGAGTCTGCTCCCAGATCATCTACAAATGTTGTGTCCTCTGTAATATCATTCACTTCTACATTTAATACATCAGCGATGATTTCTTTTAATTTTTCAAGTTCCATATCAAATCTCCTTTTCTCATCATAGTTAGTAATATATTATTCAGCGGATTTTTGCTCCGATTGAATACTTTCTTTGATCTTTTCATTAATTTTCTGCTTTTTAAATGTCACACATTGGATCAGTGTATTGCTGACTTCTTTTGCTTTCGAGCTTCCATGTGTCTTTACGACCAGACCGTTTAATCCAAGCAATGGCGCACCGCCATACTCACTTGCATCAAATGACTTTAAAGTTGTTTTTAACGCCGGTTTGATAAGCAATGCTCCGATCTTGCTTCTGAGTGTGGACATCAGTCCTTCTTTTACCTTACTGATCAGTACCGCTCCGACACCTTCATATAGCTTAAGGATTACATTGCCCGAAAATGCTTCTGTCACAATGACATCAGCCTGTCCATGCGGAATCTCTCTTGCTTCTACACTTCCGATAAAATTCAGTTCTTTTTCTTCTTTTAAAAGAGGAAACGTCTCCTTTACCAGTGCATTACCTTTTTCTTCTTCTGCTCCGATATTTACAATCCCAACTTTCGGATTCTTAATACCAACTACATGTTCCATATAGATAGAACCCATCTTGGCAAACTGAACCAGATGTGAGGCTCTGGCATCTACATTCGCTCCACAGTCGATCAGAAGTGCTACACCCTTCTCTGTCGGGATCAGTGACGCAAGTGGTGGCCGCTCTACACCTTTGATCCTTCCAACGATTACCTGTCCGCCTACCAGAATTGCTCCGGAACTTCCGGCAGATACAAATGCATCAGCCTTTCCTTCCTTTACCATCTTCATTCCGACTACAATAGAAGAATCTTTCTTTCTTCTGATCGCATTCACCGGAGGTTCGGCAGTCTCTATTACTTCTGTTGTATTCACAACTTCCAGTCTGTTCTTATCATAAGTATACTTCTGCAATTCAGCATTCACTATATCTTCTTTGCCAAGCAGATATACCTTTATATCCTGTTCACGTCCAAGAGCATCTACTGCTCCTTTTACCATTTCACCCGGTGCATTATCCCCGCCCATGGCGTCCAATGCTATCACCGTAATTTCTGACATATTGATTCCTCCTAATATTACTGAATTTATTCTACTAAACATCCATGCAAAAATCAATATTTTCCTGTGAAAAACGCCAATATAAACCTCCTCACGGACAGCTGCGGTACTTTTATAAAATTTTTCATAAATATTTATCAGAAGTTTGATAATGTACGATCCGGTTGATATAATACCTTTTATCATCAAAATTGCATATATATAAAAGAAGGGATTTAATAAATGGATTATTATAAGAGAGCTCTTGAGCTCAATGATGAAACAGTTAAAAACAGACGTTACTTCCACACGAATGCAGAAACGGGACTTCATATGCCAATGGCCTGTGCATATGTGATGGACAAATTGACCAAATATGGCTTAACACCTTCCCGATGTGGTGAAGGTGTGACCGCTACTGTCGGAAACGGCGGCAAAGTCTTATTATTACGAGCCGACATGGATGCGCTCCCAATGCCGGAAGAAAGCGGACTTCCATTTGCCTGCCCGACCGGAAAAGAAGCACATGCCTGCGGACATGATTTTCACGCTGCCATGTTACTGACCGCTGCAAAAATGCTAAAAGAAAATGAGGCCGAGTTAAAAGGCACAGTCAAATTTATGTTCCAGCCTGCGGAAGAAACATTCGAAGGCAGTAAAAATATGATAGAACATGGTATCCTGGAGAATCCGAAAGTAGATGCGGCACTGGCCTATCATGTATCTCCAGGG
>OCHO01001810.1_pt1 | contig 12511 bp, 5 predicted proteins | sample 1538441 | NCBI WGS metagenome assembly OCHO01 (sample SAMN04571691, study PRJEB22368) | human gut metagenome | biome: human gut; material: stool | host: Homo sapiens | place: Luxembourg | collected 2012-06-29
CCAGCGGCATCGGAAACGGCAACCTGGATGAGATTCTGTTATACCTTTCCGCTTGTAACGGCCTGATTATCGACGTGCGCAACAATGGTGGCGGCAACCTGACAAACGCCACCCGAATGGCACAACGCTTCACGAATGAAAAAGTACTGACGGGATATATTCAGCACAAGACCGGCAAAGGCCATAGCGATTTTTCAGATCCGACTCCCATTTATGTGGAACCTTCCAACAGTATCCGCTGGCAAAAAAAGGTAATTGTCCTGACCAACCGTCATTCCTATAGTGCAACCAATGATTTTGTCAACTCCATGCGCTGTTTTCCCAATGTCACCCTGGTTGGTGACAAAACCGGCGGCGGGTCGGGCCTGCCATTCTCTTCGGAACTGCCCAACGGATGGGGGGTACGCTTTTCTGCCAGCCCGCACCTCGATGCCCAAAAACAGCATATCGAGTTCGGCATCGACCCGGACAAGAAAGTGGATATGAGCAAAGAAGATGAGAACAATGACTTGGACACCATCATTGAGGAAGCAAGAAAAATACTGAAAGTGACTTTCTAAAACGACTTTATCTACAAAACAATTTGCCAAAACGAAAATTCTTTCTATCTTTGCTCCCGCTAATCGGAATTATTCCGCGGATGTGGCGTAATTGGCAGCCGCGCCAGACTTAGGATCTGGTGCCGTGAGGCGTGTAGGTTCGAGTCCTATCATCCGCACAATCCCTATAATAAATTTCAAAAGACAAACAACTAAGAGGGGAGGATATTCATTAAGAAGCATCCTCCCTAACCGCTTCAAGTACCTTTTTTATCTCATCAAAACACAATATTTAGAATACTTATTGTATCTTTGCTTCCAAGAAACACTTCGATTAACCTGAAAAAATGAAACAAAATACGATAAGACCGATGCTTTTCAAGTATTGGGTAGTGTGCCTTCTATTGTTCATCCTCTTCATCCAGGCCAGGGCTTCTTCCTTCATGCCCGCCGTCACCAACTATCTTGCCAAAGACTATGAAGCCGGTTATCAGAACTGGGCATGTGCGCAAGGCAGCAACGGCGAAATGTATTTCGGCAACAGCCAGGGGCTCCTGGTATATGACGGTTATCGCTGGACTCTCCACAAAGTGCCGGGGAACCATATTGTCCGTTCGGTGTATGTGAAAGAAGACCGTATCTATGTGGGGGCATTCGAGGAATTCGGCTATTTCAAGTATTCGGAGGCAGGCACTCTCCGGTACCATTCTTTGAGCAAATTCCTGAAAAATTTCCCCATGGAGAACAACGAGATATGGAACATTGTAGAGCTGGACGGTCGCATCTACTTCCAGTCGTTCAGCGCCTGGTTCTCCTACGACGGGAAGATGGTACACGCTTTCCGCAACAGACAGCAACAGCCGCTCTACTTCTACACCCAAAACGGACATATCTACACACAGATGATTGATGAGGACTTCTATGAATTCGACGGCAAGGATTTCCTTCATCTCTTCCCCCGCAGCCAAGTGAACGATGACAATGTAGTGGCATTACTGCCCGACGGGGACGACAGCTTCCTGATGGTCACAGAGAATAACGGATTGTTCCGCTACAACGGTGACATCACCCCCTGGAAAACAGACATTGATGCAGAGCTGAAGAAACAGCGGGTGAACCGCGCCGTCATGACCAATGATTCCATATTCATGATAGGTACAGTCTTGAATGGCATATACGCCATCGACCGCAAAGGACATTGCCTCTGGCACTTCAATCTGGATAACCGTCTGGACAACAACACAGTCCTGGGCTTGTTCTGTGACAAAGACAACAACGTATGGGCAGCATTGGACGACGGCATCGCATACATCCACCACAACTCACCCGTCATGCTGCTGACTCCTGCCAACCATGAAACCAAACTGGGCATGGTGTACGACATAGCCCACCGGGGCGACTGTTTCTATCTGGCCACCAACCAGGGCTTGTACGAATACCACCAGGTTACCGAGAATCTGCGCCTGCTTCCCCATACTGAAGGACAGAACTGGTATGTGAAGGACATTGACGGGCAACTCTTTGCAGGCAACAATGCCCATACCTTATTAATAGGCGAAAAAGGGAATGTTTCCGTCATAAGCAATACCAACAGCAGTACGTGTCTGATAAAGTGCACCCTCTATGGCGAAGAGATACTGTTGGAATCATCCTACGCCAATTTGCGTATCTATAAAAAGAAGAACGGGCAATGGACCTTTTCGCATGTCATAGACGGCTTCATTGCACCGGTCATGCACTTGGAGGTGGACCAAAGCGGTGTCATCTGGGCTTCACACATGTATCAGGGAGTCTATAAAATAGTCTTGAGCGATGACTTGTCGGCTGTAAAAAGCGTACGGCACATCTCCCATTTAGGCTCGGAATATATCATCGGCCCTATCCAAGTAATGAAAATGCGAGGACGTATCGTCTTTTCCAGTCCCAACGGCTTCTATACCTATGACGACATCACCCGGCAGATTATCCCCTTCCAAAAGCTGAATGCCATTCTGCCTTACATCAGGAATGCTCATTCTGTGGTATCCGTCACGAACGACCGCTTCTGGCTGTCCGGTTCACATGAGTACGTACTGGTAGAGTACGCAGAAGGAGAGTACATCGTGAAGCAGCGCATCCTCATCGAACTGTTTGATTCTCCATGCATAGAGAACTACAACAATGTGTTCGTCGACAATGACGTTGTCTATTTTAATCTGAACAACGGAATCGCCAGTTACAGCAAAAACACAGACAGCCTCAGTCCTACTCTGGAGTCCGCCCTCTCACTGAGCTCGGTCACTGCTTCCTCTTCCGATAAAAAGGAGAAACGCCTGCCTCTGTCTGGAAATGTCGAACTGGAAAGCAATTACCGGGATTTGCTGTTCTCAGTAAGCCTGCCGCATTACAATAAATTGTCCGTACATTTCCATTATGTCCTGCAAGGAGGACAAGGCATGGCGCTGACATCGGACCTGAAAGAGCCCGAAATCCGCTACGGTAGCCTGGATTACGGAGAATACACATTCCAGGCAGAAGCCTATAATGATTTGGGACAGAAAATCGGTGAGGTGGAATATCATTTTGCCATAGCCCGCCCTTTCTACCTCTCCTATTATGCCTTTGCGCTCTATCTCATAGTTCTCACAGCGCTTGTCTACTTTTTCTCCAAGTGGCGCGCCAACCGTGCCATGGAAAAGAAACGGAAGGAGTATGAGGCAGAGCAGGTGCAGCAGAACATCAAGATGCGCGAGCAGGAGCATCTGATAACTCTGCAGCAACAGCAATTGCTGGAAGCCGAGTTGTCGGCAAAGAGTAAAGACCTTGCCAGCATGGCACTGGGTGTATTTGCCAAGAACGAGGTCCTGGAGAAACTTCGTACTGTCGTACAAGAGTCCCTGGTGAAAGGGCAATATGGACGCAAGAACCTCGAATCTCTGCTGAAGCTCATCAACGAAAACATCGAGACACAGGAATTTTGGGATGTATTCCAGAACAATTTCGACCTGATTCATGAGAAATTCTTCCGTAATTTGCGCGAACGTTATCCCAGTCTTACCGCTACCGACCTCCGTTTTTGTGCGCTGCTGCGCCTGAATCTTTCTACGAAAGACATTGCGCAAATGACCAACCTCACTATCCGGGGAGTAGAGGCAGCACGCTACCGTTTGCGCAAGAAACTGGATATCCCCGACGGAACGGGATTAGTGGATTTTCTCATCGACTTGAAATAAAGCGGCTACAAATCATTCAATCACAACAAACTGATTATTAGAAACAAGTAACACGAAAACGTAGTAAAACGGTACCCATTTTTACCCTAAACGTATTATCGTGGTAGTGTTTTTTTTTGCCTTACTTACCGTAATTACTTCCTTTGCCGGCAGAATTATTAACTCTTAAATTTAGTTTATGAGAAGGCAAACTTTATTTCTTCTATTCATGATTTTGTTCTCATTGCCACTGACAGTTTTGGCACAAGGAACAAAGACAGTTAAAGGAACTGTTGTTGATCAGAACAACGAACCGATTATTGGAGCCACGGTTGTAGTAAAAGGCTCTACTATTGGAGCAGCTACCGACCTCGACGGTAACTATGTACTGAACGGCGTCCCCGAAGACGCAACTCTCGTATTCAACTATTTGGGCATGTTGCCGCAGGAAATAAGCGCTGCGGGACAATCCGTCATTAATGTAAAGCTACGTGAAGATGCACAACTACTGGAAGAAGTTGTTGTTATCGGTTACGGTTCGGCCAAGGCGAAAGACCTGACGGCCCCGATTGACGTTGTCAAAGAGAAAGAACTTATCAATGTTCCTACCTCCTCCCCGATGGTAGCATTGCAGGGAAAGGTACCGGGTGTTAACATCATCAATTCGGGAACGCCGGGCGAAGGTCCTAAAGTGACCATCCGTGGTATGGGTTCCTTCGGTGACACCTCTCCTCTCTATGTAGTGGACGGAATGTTCTACGACAACATCAACTTCCTGAACAATTCCGACATTCAGGACATGACCATCTTGAAAGACGCATCCGCATCTGCCATCTACGGTGTACGCGCCGCCAACGGTGTTGTAATCATCACCACCAAGAAAGGAAGCCGCAACCAGGATGCCAAGATTACCTATAACGGTTATGTAGGTATTCAGAAAGCCACCAACCTGCTGGAGATGTGTAACTCTCACGAGTATGCCACCATGATGTTGGAAGCCAACCCGGAAGCTTACCGGTCGATTTTCGAAAAGTCAGTAGCCGAATTCGGAGGCAATATGGAAAACCTGCAATTCAATGCCGATACCAACTGGTATGACGAACTGTTGCGCACAGCCATGATGACCAATCACAGCTTGAATATCTCCGGTGGTACGGAAAAAGCGACCTACTCTGCCGGCATGAGCTATCTGGCACAAGACGGTATCATGGACGTGGAAAACTACTACCGCCGCTTGAACTTCCGTGCCGCCCTTGACTACGAAGCCCGCAAATGGCTGAAAGTAGGCTTCAACGGCGTATTCAGCAACTCGCAGCAGCAGCTTCCCAAGAATGCCGCATGGCAACAGGCATACAACACACCGTCTATCATCCCGGTGTATGATGACCGCCGCGACGATGCCGTATTCCCTAAGAAGTACACATCACCCGAGCAGGTGGGCTTGACCAACAACTTCAACAATCCGGTAGCCACTGCCAACTATTACGACAACCGGAACGAGACCTACCAAGTGCTGACCAACTTCTATGCACAGCTCAACCTCATCCCCGACAAGCTGAATATACGCAGTAGCTACAGCTACGACTACTCAATGATTCGCGGTTCTGAGTTCACTCCTACCTACTATGTAGGCACCAACCAGAAGAAAGAGGTTACCGAACTCACTAAAAAGAACACTAACTACTACAAATATATATGGGACAACGTGGCCACTTATACTGACAAGTGGGGCAAACACTCCTTTACCGGTATGCTGGGTGCATCCATGCGTCAAGAGCAATACCGCCTGCTCGAAGGTACCGCCACCAACGTGCCCGAAGGTGAGGACGTGTGGAAATACATCGCACTGGGCAACAAGGAAGGCGCTACGGTGAAAGACGACGGCTGGAAATACCGCGGTCTCTCCTATTTCACCCGACTGAATTACAACTACAACGACAAGTACATGTTGATGTTCACCTTCCGTGCCGACGGCTCGTCCAAGTACAACGACAAATGGGGCTACTTCCCCTCCATCGGTGCCGCATGGGTCATCTCCCAAGAACCGTTTATGAAGAACCAGAATATCTTCGACTACATGAAGCTGCGTGCCAGCTGGGGTAAGCTGGGTAACGACAAGATTGCTGCCAGTGCAGGCTTCGCAAGCATACAGAACGTACAGTCCGTATTCGGTCCCAATACCGCCATCGACGGATTCATCAACACCACCAACTTCAGCTGGCTGGGTTGGGAAGTAGTGAACGAAACCAACGTGGGCGTCAACTTCAGTACACTGAAGAACCGCTTGAACGCCGACATCGACTGGTACTACCGTCTGACTGACAACGCCGTGATTTCACCCAAGCTCCCGATGAGTGGCGAGCTGCTGGCCGGCAACAACGGACAGATTCTGAATACCGGTATCGACCTCTCCTTGAACTGGAACGACAAGATTGGCCAGGACTTCAATTACAACATCGGCGTCAATCTCTCTTATCTGCATAACGAAGTGAAAAGCCTAAAAGGAAACATGAAAATCATCAAAGGCGGAAAGACCGTGAATATGGTGGGCGAGACGATGAACTCATTCTATGGCTACAAGGTCATCGGCATCTACCAGACTCCTGAACAATGTGCTGCCGACCCCATCGCCGTGGCCAACGGACTGGAACCCGGCGACTTCATCTACGAGGACGTGAACGGCGACCATGTGATAGACGGAAACGACAAGCAGGTGTTGGGCTCATACGTGCCCAGCTTTACTTATGGCTTCAATGCCGGATTCTCTTATAAGAACTTCGACTTCAGCCTCACTACCTACGGACAAGCAGGCGGCGAACTGTGGAACCGTAAGCGTGCCCTGCGCTATGCAGCCGACTACTATAACTTTGACCGTGCACAGTATGAGAACCGCTGGACGGGTGCAGGCTCTACCAACGAACATCCGTCGGCCAAGGCTCTTCTCAAAACCTGGAACAAATCAGACAGTAACAACGCTTCCTATTTCGTAGAAAGCTCCGATTACTTCCGCATCCAGAACATCACGCTGGGCTACTCGTTCAAGAACTTGAAGATAGGCAGCTACGTGATGCCGGGACTCCGCCTCTCATTGACGGCCGACCGCCCCTTCACTACCTTCAAGGCCAACAGCTTCACACCTGAAGTGTCGGATGCCGAAGGTTGGGATACCGAAGTATACCCTCTGACTTCAACCTATACTTTCGGAGTGCAAATAGATTTCTAAACCCTAAAACGTAAAACAATGAAATTCTTAAAGAAAACATTCGCATATATACTTCCGGCCATGATGGTACTGGGAGGAGCTACCGCTTGCACCGATTTCATAGAAATCGATCCGGAGAACAAAGTTCCCGAACAAGGCGTGGACTTTACCAACAAGAACAATATGTACCAACCCGTAGTGGGTGCCTACTCCAAAGTACGCACACAGGGCATGCACTGGTGCAACGCACTATTGATGTTCACCCGCGACGGTGACGTGTGGTCGGGCCGTACCGATGACCAGGGCGATGCCGTGGCCTTCGGACGCAAGTTCAACTACAACAACTCATTCTGGGCACTGAACCAGGTATGGATGAACTTCTACGACATCATCCGCATCACCAATGCCGCCCTGCAAAGCCTCGACGGTTATGCCGAATATCTTGCTGCAGGAAGCGAAGATTACAAAACCTACGAATCCTATTGCGGCGAAGTACGTACCATCCGTGCATGGGCTTACTATTGTCTGGTGACCAATTTCGGTCCCACCGTCATCTACCGTGACAACCTGCAGACCGATTTTCGCCGTTCTACCGTAGAGGCCGTATATAATTATATGCTGGAAGATTTGAACTACGCCATCGACAAACTGCCCCGCATGCGTCCCAACCAGATGGAACACAAGGGAGCCGTGACAGCCTTCACCGCCCAAGCATTGGCCGCCCGCATCTATCTGCTGAAAGGAGACTATGCACAAGTGGAGACACTGACCGATGACATCATCAAGAACGGTGGATTCCGTCTCTACGACGACTTCTACCAGCTGTTCAAAATTCCCGGAAAGTTGTGTGACGAATCTTTGTTCGAATGCCAGGTAACAGACTACGGCAATGGTTCTGGCGATTACCTGGGCGTAGACCAATGGTTCAATTTCCAGGGTCCGAACATGGCAGAGAGGTATGATGAAGTAGTGAACGCAGACGGTACCATCAGCTACAAGCAAGCCGAAGGCACCAAGTCCATAGGCGGCTGGAATTTCATAGGCTATGAACCCGAGTTCGTGGCATGGGCCGAAGCCCGTGGCGAAGGTGTGCGTGCCGAAACTTCTTTCCTGAAAGCCCTGAGCAAGACGCGCGAGGGTTGGCAGGTAGGTCCCACATCGGCCACCAAGACCGACTGTTGGAACGGCAAAGGTTACCTTCCCTACAATCAGATGACTCTTCCACGTACGACCTACGGAGCCAACAACAATGTGCGTATCATCCGCTATGCCGAAGTGCTGCTGATGAACTCCGAAGCCAAAGTCAGACTGGGCAAGGATGGAGACGCAGGCTACAACGAAGTGCGCCGGCGTGCAGGCATGAGCACCAAAACCGGTGTTACCCTGAAAGACGTGATGGACGAACGCCGGATGGAGCTTTGCGGCGAATGGTGTGCCCGTTATGTGGACTTGGTGCGTACCGGCGATGCCGCCACCGTACTCGGTCCCAAAGGATGGACAGCAGAAAAGACTTATTGGCCCATACCAGCCAACCAGTTGGACGACCTTCCCGACCTGAAGCTGGAACCCATTGACGGAATTGCCGAATAAATCCGCTCCAATATGGTAAAAAGATTCCTAATCAGTTGTGGAATAGCCTTTGCCGCTCTGACGGCAAAGGCAACCCCTGACGATTCCATCAAAGTGGTGAAGGGGCAAGTCAGTGACTATTATATCACTGTAACCCAAGACCGTATCGTAAAAGGACACGTACTGGACACCAACCGCCAGCCACTCGCAGGCGCCACAGTCATGTTCTTCGCAAGTCCCATGCACAATACCACTGCCCACGACGGCAGCTTTGCCATCAAAGGAGCGAAGAACGACGTGCACCTGTATGTCTACTATCCCGGGAAAAAGATAGTGAACAGAATCCTGGCACTGGATGAAACCGATATTGAGGTAGTGATGGAAAAAGAGGTACACAAGGCAACCGCAATCCGCCGTCCCGCCCAGGCGACCCGGTGGTATGACCCACAGGCGCCTCTGTCGCGCACCTTCTGCAATCCGATGAACATCAGTTACAATTTCGAGCCTTTCAACAACAATGTGCGTCCCAACGGTTCGTTCCGTTCCTCTGCCGACCCGATGGCGGTGGAATACAAGGGAGAATACTTTCTGTTCTCCACCAACCAGGGCGGTTTTCACTATTCCAAGAATCTGGTGGATTGGGATTTCGTTCCTGCCAGCTTCCAGCGCAAGCCTACAGATGACGACCAGTGCGCGCCGGCAGCCTATGTAAGCGGTGATACACTGTTCTATACCGGCTCCACTTACGAAGGTCTAGCCGTGTGGTACAGCACACACCCCAAAACGGGACGTTTCAAACGTGCCATCGAAAAGAATGTGCTTCCCACATGGGACCCCTGCATGTTTCTGGACGATGACGGCAGACTGTATATGTATTATGGCTCCAGCAATGAATATCCGCTAAAGGCGGTGGAACTGGACCGGAATGATTTCTATCCCATCAGCAAGATTCACGAAGTGATGATGCTCCGCCCCGAAGAACACGGCTGGGAACGTTTCGGCATGAACAATGACGATGAAGTGACACTCCGCCCATTCACAGAGGGCGCTTACATGACCAAACACAATGGCAAATATTATTTCCAATATGGTGCTCCGGGCACTGAATTCAAAGTCTATGCCGATGGCGTATATGTTTCGGATTCCCCGCTGGGCCCGTTTGTCTACCAGAAGCATAACCCGATGTGCTACAAGCCGGGCGGTTATGTGCAAGGTGCCGGTCATGGAGGCACGTTCTGCGACGTGAAAGGTAATTACTGGCACGTGGCCACCTGCATGCTCTCCCTGAAGTACAAGTTCGAACGCCGCATCGGTCTTTATCCGGTGGCTTTCGACAAGGATGGTGTCATGTATTCGTCCACTGCCTTCGGCGATTATCCCAACTGGGCAGAACCGATGGACGTAAAGAACCCTGCAGAGCGTTTCACGGGATGGATGCTTCTGTCCTACGGCAAACCGGTGGAGGTATCATCTACGGATAGCATCCATGCAGCTTCCAACCTGACGGACGAAAGTATGCGCACCTACTGGGCAGCCCGTTCCGGCAACCCTGGCGAATGGGCCGGGATAGACCTGGGCAGCACAAAGAATGTACGTGCCGTGCAGTTGAACTTCTACGACCATAAAGCGGTTCAATACAACCGTGCCATGGATATTTATCACCAATACCGTATTTTTGCTTCCGAAGACGGAAAAGAATGGACATTGGTCATAGACAAGAGCGACAGTGACAAGGATTGTCCGCACGACTACATCGAGCTCAACGAGCCGTTGCGTGCCCGTTATCTGAAATACGAGAATGTGCACATGCCTACGGGAAATGTCGCCTTGTCCGGCTTCCGCGTCTTCGGGAACGGTGACGGCGATGTCCCGCAAGCCGTGAAAGGACTGACTGTGAAACGTGACAGGAAAGACCGCCGGAATGCCCTTATCTCCTGGCAACCCGAAGCAAGCGCCTATGGCTACAACATCTACTACGGCACCGCCGAAGGCAAGATGTACAATGCCATCACGGTACTGGGACAGACGGAATATGACTTCCGCGGACTGGATGCGGACACGGACTATTACTTCACCATCGAGGCGCTGAACGAAAACGGCCGCTCGCCATTGTGCAAGACGACAAAAAATTAAACACAAGAAATAAAGATATGAAAAAACCAATAATGATACATGTGCTGGCTTTGTTCCTGATTTCCACATTGGCGAGCTGTGCATCCTGCTCTTCCGACTTGAAGGAAAACGGGAAAGAGAACGGAAAAGAGGAAAAGCCCGACACAGAGGAAGTACGTCCCGAATCATTCGCTTCGGATGACGAAATGCTTGATTACATCCAGAAGGTACATTTGAACTACATGTGGGACGGTGCGGAACCGACCTCCGGACTGGCACGCGAACGCATCCACCTGGATGGGGATTATCCCGAAAAGGACCAGAATGTTGTCACCACCGGCGGCAGCGGATTTGGTATAGCCGGACTGCTGGTAGGCATCGAACGCGGCTTCATCCCCAGGGAAGAAGGCGTGAAGCGCCTGACCAAGATTGCCGATTACCTGAAACGCGCCGACCGCTTCCACGGCGTATGGCCCCATTGGTTGTACGGCCCTACCGGCAAGGTGAAACCTTTCGGACAAAAAGATAACGGCGGAGACTTGGTGGAAAGCTGCTTCCTGATGCAAAGCTTGCTTTGCGTACGCCAATACTTCCGCGACGGCAACGAGCAGGAAAAGGCGCTGGCAGAGAAGATTAACCAATTGTGGAAAGAGATGGAGTTCAGCTGGTATCAGAATGGCAAGGATGTCATCTACTGGCACTGGTCTCCTGAATACAACTGGGAAATGAACTTCCCGCTGGAAGGCTACAACGAAGCATTGATTGTGTATGTGCTCGCAGCCTCCTCCCCCACTTATCCCGTTCCGGCTTCAGCCTACCACAACGGCTGGGCACGCGGCGGCGGCATCAAGTCCGACTCTGCCCCCTACGGCCTGCCTTTGGAATTGAAACACAACGGAGCCGAGAAACTGGGCGGTCCCTTGTTCTGGGCACAATACTCGCACATCGGTCTGGACCCGCGCAACCTGAGCGACCGCTATGCCAACTACTGGAACGTGGTGCGCAACCATGCCCTCTCCAACTACCGCTACTGCGTGGAGAATCCCAAACAATACAAAGGTTACGGCGAGGACTGCTGGGGACTGACCGCCAGCTACTCTACCAAAGGCTATGCAGCCCACTGCCCGGGCGACAACGACCATGGTGTCATCACACCGACAGCAGCCTTGTCCAGTTTTCCCTACACACCGGAGGAATCCATGCGTGCACTGAAGTATTTCTATTCCAAAGGCGACTGGATTTGGGGCAAGTACGGATTCTACGATGCCTTCTCCGAGGGAAGTGACTGGACGGTGCCCCGCTATCTTGCCATCGACCAATGCACCATTGCCCCGATGATTGAGAACTATCGTTCCGGCTTGTTGTGGAAACTCTTCATGAGCTGTCCCGAGGTTCAGGAAGGATTGCAGAAGCTGGGATTTAAGGCTTAGGGATTTACGATTGAAGTTAGTATGCGACATGATGGAGCAGCTAAGCTTAAGTTGAATTTCTATATCACTATTCCCCTCCCCCTTCAGGGGGCCGGAGGGGATAATCAAAATTATATCATATGAAGAAATACACATTATTAGCAGCCTTGGCTTTCTCTGCCCTCACCGTGACGGCAACGCCCAAAGAAAACACATCCCAAGGCAATCCGCAGGAGATGGATAAATTCATTACGGAGCTGATGGGCAAAATGACGCTGCACGAGAAAATCGGTCAGCTCAACCTGCCGGTAACGGGAAACATCGTCACCGGACAAGCCAAGAGCAGCGACGTTGCCGGTAAAATCCGCAACGGTGAAGTCGGAGGTCTGTTCAACCTGAAAGGCGTGAAGAACATCCGCGAAGTGCAGAAACTTGCCGTAGAGAACAGCCGCCTGGGCATCCCCTTGCTGTTCGGTATGGACGTGATTC
>OCHO01001815.1_pt1 | contig 12494 bp, 9 predicted proteins | sample 1538441 | NCBI WGS metagenome assembly OCHO01 (sample SAMN04571691, study PRJEB22368) | human gut metagenome | biome: human gut; material: stool | host: Homo sapiens | place: Luxembourg | collected 2012-06-29
ATGGCAATATGTCATACCAACTACTTCCCTTATTATAATAAAATAAGTGTAGATGTTAGAGTTAATTCCTCTCTAACAACTACACTTTTATGGTACTAAATGGCGAAAGCAGCGGCAGATAAGGGATTAAAAGGCCTTGCGATTACGGAACATGCACCGGAGATGCCCGGGACCTGTCATTTATACTATTTTCAGAATTTAAGGATTGTTCCGAGAAAGAGATTTGGAATTGAACTTTTATTAGGAACCGAACTGAATATTATGAATGCGGAGGGTAAAGTGGATCTTTCTGAAGATGTACTTAAGACACTTGATATCGCAATTGCAAGTATTCATATTCCATGTTTCAGAGATGAAAGAACTGTAGAGAATGTGACTGCCGCATATGAGAATGTTATGGAAAATCCATATGTTGACATCATTGGACATCCGGATGACGGAAGATTTCCTGTAGATATGAAACGTCTGGTAAGTAAAGCAAAAAAGACAGGAACGTTACTGGAAGTAAATAATTCGTCACTGCGTCCGGAGGGCTTTAGGGAGAATACGAAAGAGAATTGTCTGAGAATGGTAAAGGAGTGTAAAGAACAGGGAGTAATGATCGTACTCGGAAGTGATTCTCATGTGGATGCAGATATTGCAGAATATCCATACGCGGAAGAAATCTTGAAGAAAGCAAATTTTCCGGAGGAACTGATTGCCAATCTTTCACTGGAAAAATTGAAAGCTTGTATAAAATATGGCAAAAAGCTATAGATTTTATGAATTTAGTGTGTTAAAATGTAACAGTAATGAATCTGCTACAAAAGGAGATAATGCTATGAGTAAGAAAATCAGAACAGAGGCAGTTGACTATCTGTTTCAGGGAATTTTAAGCCTCGAAGATAAAGAGGAGTGTTATACATTTTTTGAAGATATCTGTACGATTAATGAATTACTTTCATTATCACAGCGATTTGAAGTTGCAAAGATGTTAAGAGAACACAAAACCTATCTTGAGATTGCAGAGAAGACAGGTGCTTCTACAGCAACGATCAGTCGTGTGAATCGTTCCTTGAATTATGGAAATGACGGATATGATATGGTCTTTGAAAGAATTGGACTTGGGGAAGTCAAAGAAGAAAAAGCAGAATAAGACGTGAAAAAAAGAAATAGGACCTTGTGCCCTATTTCTTTTTTTTCGTGTCTTTATTTGAATCTTTCTTATTTGAATTTTTCTTTTCGGAATGAAGCAGATCGGGGAAATTATCCAATAATTTTTCGACAATCTGTTTTTTTACGTAAATATCAAAACTCAGATTACAGATGAATGCAAATAACTGAAGAGAATCTCTGTCATCTTCCGGGACCTCGACAAAGCTTTTTTTTGAAGTATTATAGGAACGGATGATTTCTTTTTCGAATTCCGGAATCCGTGATTTTTCCAGTTCACATACTTCTTTATAAATAGAAGTGATATCAAAATCTTTGTCGGTATCGAAGTATTTATCTGTAATAGGTGTTAACATGGTTTCAATATCTTTAATAGAAAGAAAATTCTTAAAATAATAGATAAAGATCATTACCAGTAAATGTTCTTTGGAATACTTTTTCTTCACCGGTGGTGGAAGAAGATTATTCTTGGCGTAATTATTGATCATTGTCTTGGTAAGAATCTTATCATCTTCGTGGCGTTTACTGGATGCCAGTTCTTTTTCCATAAAGGTAGTAACCTGATCCATGTACAAATCTATATTCGGAATGTCATCCGGCCTCACGTAATCAATTCGTGAGATGCTTGATAAAATGCTGTTCAGCATATCTTTTGTGTCTATTGTCATTCTTATCACCTCAATGTAATTATTATATAGTTTTGAAAACTAGATAGCAAGCATTTTTTTGAATACAGAAAGGGAAAAATGTTGAAAAAATTTTCTGAAATTTGTGGAAAGTGTTGACATTCTTAAGTATGATGATAAAATATGTTTGAAAGCAAACAATTTGATAACGAACAATTCGAAAGCAAACATTTTTTGACAAATAGAGAAAGGATGGTAATGTGAAAGAAGAAGACAGAAAGATTGGCCCGGAAATTCATTGTACGGATCTGAAACTGTCAAGAAATCTGTCAGCACATGTCAGAAAATCCGGAGTGGATGAAGTGACGATGATGCATGGCTGGATCATACGGTATCTGTATGAGAACCGGGAGCAGGATATTTTTCAGAAGGATATTGAACAAAGATTTGCAGTAGGGAGATCTACGGTTACGAATCTGATCCAATTAATGGAAAAGAAGGGATTCGTAAAAAGAGAATCGGTAAAACAGGATGCCAGGTTAAAAAAAGTAATCCTGACAGAAAAAGGGATTGCAAGCCAGGAATCTTTTGAAGATATTGTGGAGCATATCGAAGAAGAGCTTTCCGAAGGAATATCAGAAGAAGAACTTCATATTTTTTATAAGGTATTAGACCGGATCAATCAGAATGTGAAGAAATATGAAGTCAGGTAATCCGGAAAATCGGAGTTATAAATGTAACTATAAAACAATAAATGAAACAGAAAGGGCGTAAATGGAATGATTAAGACATTAGCAAAACAGATCAAAGAATTCAAAGCAGCATCCATTGCAACTCCGCTCTTTATGATCCTTGAGGTATTGATGGAGATGATCATCCCGTTTCTGATGGCATCGATCATCGATAAAGGTGTCAATGCCGGGGACATCCAGCATATTTACAAGGTCGGCGGGATCATGGTCGTTGCAGCGGCCATCGGATTATTCGCCGGAATGATGGGCGGAAGATACGGTGCAAAAGCATCGGCAGGATTTGCAAGAAACTTACGAGAGGCGATGTTTAACAATATTCAGACATTTTCATTTGCGAATATTGATAAATTCAGCACGGCGGGACTTGTAACCAGAATGACAACAGATGTAACCAATATACAGAATGCATACCAGATGATTCTGCGTATGTTCACCAGAGCACCGGCAAGTATGATCTGTGCGATGGTCATGGCATTTACAATCAATGCAAGACTTGCATGCATCTATCTTGTAGCGGTTATTATTCTTGGAATATTGTTATTCCTGATCATGAGCCATGCGACAAAATATTTCCAGCAGGCATTTCCAAAGTACGATGACCTGAATGAGTCTGTACAGGAAAATGTATCTGCGATCCGTGTCGTAAAGGCATATGTAAGAGAGGAACAGGAGACATCCAAGTTAAGAAGAGCAAGTGAGAATATCTATAACATTTTTGTAAAAGCAGAGACAAACCTGGTATTCAATGCCCCGATGATGCAGACAGCGGTATACACGTGTATCCTGTTAGTGAGCTGGTTCGGAGCAAAGATGATCGCAAGTAATTCCCTGACGACAGGAGAACTGATGAGTCTTCTTACATATTGTATGAATATCCTGATGAGCCTGATGATGCTTTCCATGGTATTCGTTATGATCACGATGAGTATGGCAAGTGCGAAACGTATCTCCGAAGTGTTAAATGAGACGAGTGATCTTAAGAATCCGGAACATCCGACCATGAAAGTAGAAGATGGAAGTATTGAATTCCGTCATGTGGACTTTGCGTATAAAAAGGACAGTGACGAACCGGTACTGGAAGATATTGATCTGAAGATCCGTTCCGGTGAGACGATCGGAATCATCGGAGGAACCGGAAGTGCCAAGACGAGTCTGGTTAACCTGATCAGCCGTCTTTACGATGTGACGAAAGGCGAAGTACTGGTTGGTGGCAAAAATGTCAAAGACTATGATATGGAAGTGCTTCGTAATCAGGTATCAGTAGTCTTACAGAATAACGTGCTGTTTTCAGGAACAATCCTTGATAATCTCCGCTGGGGAGACAAGGAGGCAACTCTGGAAGAATGCAGACACGCGTGTGAACTTGCATGTGCGGATGAGTTCATCGACCGTTTCCCGAAAGGATATGAGACCTATATCGAGCAGGGCGGAAGCAATGTATCCGGAGGTCAGAAGCAGAGACTTTGTATCGCAAGAGCATTACTTAAGAAGCCCAAAGTACTGATCCTGGATGACAGTACCAGTGCGGTAGATACCGCAACGGATGCGAAGATCCGGAGAGCATTCCGTGAAGAGATTCCGGATACGACGAAACTGATCATTGCACAGAGAATCTCCAGTGTACAGGATGCGGACCGTATCATCGTTATGGAAGACGGTAAGGTCAATGGATTCGGTACACATGAAGAATTACTGGAACAGAATGATATCTACCGTGAAGTCTATGAATCACAGACCAGCGGTGGCGGCGATTTTGACGAGAAGGAGGGGAAATAAGATGCCGGGACCGGGAAGACAGCCGAGAGGAATGAAATCACAGGTAAAAAATCCGGGTGAATTATTCCTCCGCCTTATGAAATATGTATTGAAAGACTATAAATTCCACTGCATCAGTGTCGTAGTACTGATCGTTGTCAGCGTACTTTGTAATGTGCAGGGAACGATGTTCATGAAGAACCTGATCGACGAATATATTACACCATTTTTATTATCGGATAATCCGAACTTTACACCGCTTGCACATGCGATCGCCAAAGTAGCAGCATTTTATGCGCTGGGTGTACTTGCAACGTTCGGTTATAACCGTCTGATGGTAAATGTGACACAGGGAACACTCCGTAACTTAAGAAATGATCTGTTTTCACATATGGAAAAGCTGCCGATCAAATATTTTGATACCCATGCACATGGTGACATCATGTCGGTATATACGAATGATATCGATACATTGAGACAGATGATCAGCCAGAGTATGCCACAGCTCTTAAACAGTGGGATTACGATCGTCAGTGTATTTATCAGTATGTTGATCTTAAGCATCCCGCTTACTATCGTAACGATGGTCATGGTCGGAATCATGGTATTCTGTTCGAAGAAATCTGCAGGACAGAGCGGGGCATATTTTGCAAAACAGCAGAAAGACCTGGGAACTGTGAACGGTTACATCGAAGAGATGATGAACGGGCAGAAGGTCGTAAAGGTGTTCTGTCATGAAGAAGAGAATATGCAGAATTTCAAGAAACTGAATGATGAGTTATATATCAGCGCAGACAGAGCGAATACATTTGCCAACTTCTTAGGACCGATCAATGCACAGATTGGAAATATCAGTTATGTAATCTGTGCGATCGTCGGAGGTGTGCTGGCACTTGGAAAAGTCGGAGGATTTACGCTTGGAGGACTGGCGAGTTTCCTGACATTTAATAAGAGCTTCAGTATGCCGATCAATCAGATCAGTATGCAGATGAATGCAATCGTTATGGCAATGGCCGGGGCTGATCGTATCTTCCGTCTGATGGATGAAAAAGAAGAGCTGGATGAAGGCTATGTAACACTGGTCAATGCGAAAGAAGAAGACGGAAAACTCACAGAGTGTGAAGAAAGAACCGAGCGCTGGGCATGGAAACATACACATCAGAATGATGGCAGTGTGGATTATGTGGAAGTCAAAGGTGAAGTTGTATTCAATGGCGTGGATTTCGGCTATAATGATGAGAAAATTGTATTGCATGGTATCAAATTGTATGCGAAACCGGGACAGAAGATTGCTTTCGTCGGCTCGACCGGTGCAGGTAAGACGACGATTACCAATCTGATCAACCGTTTCTACGATATTCAGGACGGTAAGATTCGCTATGATGGAATTAATATTAATAAGATCAAGAAAGCAGATCTCAGGCGTTCACTTGGAATCGTTCTGCAGGATACACATTTATTCACCGGAACGGTGCGTGACAATATCCGCTTTGGCAAACTGGATGCGACCGATGAAGAGATCGTGGCAGCAGCAAAGCTTGCCAATGCCGACAGCTTTATCCGCCGGCTTCCGGATGGTTATGATACGATGCTGACCGGAGATGGAGCGAACTTAAGCCAGGGACAGCGCCAGCTTCTTGCCATTGCGAGAGCAGCCATCGCCGATCCGCCGGTACTGATCCTCGATGAAGCGACCAGTTCCATCGACACCAGAACAGAACGGATCGTACAGGATGGTATGGATAAGCTGATGCACGGAAGAACAACATTTGTCATTGCTCACCGATTATCAACGGTCCGCAATTCCGACTGCATTATGGTACTGGAGCAGGGAAGAATCATCGAGCGAGGTACACATGATGAGCTGATCGAAGAGAAAGGCAGATATTATCAGCTGTATACGGGAAATGCGATCAGCGCATAAGAACATAAAAAAATAAAAGAGCTTCCTTTGGAAAAATAAGAAAAATCTTATGATCCGGAAGGAAGCTTTTTATCGCCATGCGTTCATAAAGAGCTGCCAGGGGCAGGTTTTCTGTAGTGTCATGCATTCGTAAGGATTTAAAATGTGCCTTGCAGAACACACCTAAAATCACTATAATGGAAACAGACATTCGAAAAGAGGTAGAATGCATATGAGATCAATCATGTTATGTTATAATCTGAAAGGCACGAAAAAAGGCAGAAAGATCGGGATGTTGGGAAGCTTTCTCGGATTTCGTGTAAAATATGTAGAAAAAGAAGAGTATTCTAAAACAATCGGAGTACTGACCGGACTGAAAGAAGAAGTGGCGGAAGAAGCATCTGTGGAAGAAACTTCCGGGACAGACAATGCAAAAAATGAAGAAATGACAGATTTTGAAGAAGAGATGATTGTCATGCTGCTGGCAGACAATCAGACACTGGATAAGTTATTATTCCAGATGAGAAAAGAAAAAGTACAGATTCCGCTAAAGGCAATCGTTACTGCAAAGAACCAGAACTGGACATCAACGGCTCTTTATAAAGAAGTAAAAAGAGAACATGAATCCATGACGAAAGCAGAACAGGCCGGAAAGAAAAAAGAAGAATAGAAAACCGGAAAGAAAGGAAACTATAAGATTGAGTATATATGATACATTAAATGAACAACAAAGAGAAGCCGTATTCCATACCGAAGGACCACTTCTGATCCTTGCTGGTGCGGGATCCGGGAAGACCAGAGTGCTGACGCACAGGATTGCTTATCTGATCGAAGAGCAGCAGGTGAATCCATGGAATATCCTGGCGATCACATTTACGAATAAGGCAGCAGGAGAGATGAGGGAACGTGTCGATAAATTAGTCGGCTACGGTTCCGAAAGCATCTGGGTAAGTACCTTCCATTCCATGTGTGTGCGTATCTTAAGACGCCATATTGATCTGCTTGGATACGATACCAACTTCACGATTTACGACAGTGATGATCAGAAGACACTGATGCGTGAAGTTTGCAAGCTTCTGCAGGTTGATACGAAGATGTTCCGGGAAAGAGCACTGCTGTCAGAGATTTCCAAAGCAAAGGATGAACTGGTGACACCGCAGGAATACAGAATGCGTGCAGAAGGGGATTACAGCCGGAAAAAAATTGCAGAAGTATATGAAGAATATGAAAAACAGCTCCGTTCAAATAATGCGTTAGATTTTGACGATCTGTTGTTTAAGACGGTGCAGCTTTTCCAGACGCAGAAAGATGTACTGGAATATTATCAGGAGCGTTTCCGTTATATCATGGTAGACGAGTATCAGGATACGAATACAGTACAGTTCGAACTGATCCATCTGCTGGCATCCAAGTACCGTAACCTGTGCGTGGTTGGCGACGATGATCAGTCCATTTATAAATTCCGCGGTGCGAACATTAAGAACATCCTGGATTTTGAACATGTATTTGATGATACCAAGGTGATCAAACTGGAACAGAATTACCGTTCTACCGGCAATATCCTGAATGCTGCCAATGCCGTGATCCGGAACAATCATGGAAGAAAAGAAAAAACTCTCTGGACAGAGAACGAAGATGGAAATATGATCCAGTTCCGCCAGTTCGATTCTGCTTATGAAGAAGCAGAATATGTAGTCGGGGACATCAGACGTCATGTCAATAAAGAACTCTGCAGTTACAAAGATAATGCAGTACTTTATCGTACCAATGCACAGTCCCGTATGTTCGAGGAACGTTTCGTCCGTGACAGCATTCCATATAAAGTCATCGGCGGCGTGAACTTCTATGCGAGACGTGAGATCAAGGATCTTCTTGCATATCTGAAGACGATTGATAACGGAAGAGACGATCTGGCTGTCAGACGAATTGTAAATGTTCCAAAACGCGGTATCGGACTGACAAGTATCAACCGTGTGCAGGAATATGCATCATCCAGAGAATGCAGTTTCTATGACGCACTCCGGGCTGTAGATCTGATCCCGAACATCGGAAGAGGACAGGCAAAACTGGAATCATTTGTTGCGATGATTGAGCATTTCAAAAATGATGTACAGGATATGAGTGTATCCGAACTGATGGAAGAAGTCATCAAAGAAACTGGCTATATCGATGCGCTGATCCATGAATGTGAAAGTGAAGAAGCAACATCAAGAATCGAAAACATAGACGAGCTCCGTAACAAGATTGCAGCTTACGAAGAAAACTGTGAGACACAGAATGAGGCATCGACACTCAGCGGTTTCCTTGAAGATGTAGCGTTGGTGGCAGATATCGACAGTCTGGACGAAAGTACGGATTATGTAGTACTGATGACACTGCACAGTGCGAAAGGGCTGGAATTCCCACATGTATATCTGGCAGGAATGGAAGATGGTCTGTTCCCAAGCTACATGACGATCACAGCCGACGATCCGGCAGAACTGGAAGAAGAAAGACGTCTCTGCTATGTGGGAATCACAAGAGCTGAGAAAGATCTGACTCTGACCTGCGCAAGAAAACGTATGGTGCATGGCGAGACGCAGTATAAGAAAATGTCCCGTTTCTTAAAAGAGATTCCGTTAGAACTTCTGGAAACAGGACCGTCCACAAAGAAAGAGAAGAAAGAAGAAAGCGAACCGGTAAGAGTGAAGACTTCTTTCATGCAGGCAAAAGAAGCTTTCAAGACCAAAGCATTTACCGCACCGAAGCCGGTACAGCAGTTCGGTACACCGAAGGGCGGAAAGCTTCCTTACGGAGTCGGGGACCGTGTGAAACATATCAAATTCGGAGAAGGAACCGTGACTGCGATCACGGAAGGCGGAAGAGATTATGAGGTCACCGTTGATTTTGACGGACCGGGAACGAAAAAGATGTTTGCAGCATTTGCCAGACTTCAGAAAGTGTAGAAATCAGATAAAATATTACATACAATTAGAAAAATGTGTATAGATTTCAGAATAAAAATCTAAAAAAAATAAGTAGTAATACATCATGTAAAGTGATATAATAAACGCAGAATTGATTTGCCAAAAGAGCAGAGGAAAGGACGTGGAAGCATGAGTAAAGTAGAAGATATTATTGCAGCATCCAAGCTTAGCGAACTGATGAATAAAAAAGAAGAGGACAAACACGGCAAGACCGTACTCTGGATCCTGGCATTAGTTGGAGCTGTAGCTGCAGTTGCAGGAATCGCTTATGCAGTATATTGTTTCTTCACCCCGGATTATCTGGAAGATTTCGAGGATGATTTCGATGACGATTTCGACGATTACTTCTTCGAGGATGACTTTTTCGATGATGACGATCAGGTATAAGAACCGGGCGAATGAATAAGTGAAGAAAGAAGCAGGTTAGAAACCGATCTGATATAAGAAAGGCGACTGGCCTGCTTTTCTCTTGCGGTCTCGAGTGCAATCCAATACAATCCGAAGATATAAATCTATGAACATATAAAATAAAAGGCAAGGTTATATAGATATATGAATAAGTAACGGGAGGGAAAGAATGGAAGAACAGTGTTATGCACTGCTGATCGATGCGGATAATGTATCAGCAAAATACATCAAACCAATATTGACAGAGTTGTCAAAATACGGGATTATTACATACAAAAGAATATATGGAGACTGGACCAGCACGCAGCATTCGAGCTGGAAGGATGAACTTTTAACGAATTCAATCACGCCGATCCAGCAGTTTAGCTATACACAGGGGAAGAACTCAACTGATTCGGCTATGATCATTGACGCAATGGATATTTTGTATACCAATGATGTCGACGGTTTCTGTATCGTATCCAGTGACAGCGATTTTACAAGGCTGGTAAGCAGATTAAGAGAAAGTGGAAAGATGGTCATCGGTATGGGAGAGAATAAGACGCCGGAGCCATTTCGAAAAGCGTGTGATAAATTTACAATCTTAGAAAATCTGATGAGTGAACAGAATCCTGGAACCACAAAGAATGAGACATCACATGACAAACGTAGCAAGGAGAAGATTGAAGATGCGATCATCAAGATGATCATTGAAAACCAGGATATTAACAAGCCGACTGGACTGGGCGAAGTTGGAAGCCGATTGGTAAGTCTGTATCCGGATTTTGATGTACGTAGTTACGGATATAATATGTTGTCCAAATTCCTGGAAGAATTTACAAGGATACAGATGGTAAAGCATGGCAACATTGTGTCTGTTACTTTAAGAGAAGATCAGGATCTGAAGGAAAATATTGACAGCTATGTTGTGCAGATCGTAAAAAAAGCCGGAAAAGCAGGAGTAGAACTCAGTACACTTGGTAATAAAATGTATGAGAAATACAAAGATTTTAAAATTCGCGATTATGGATATTCCCAGTTTAACCAGTATGTGAAGAGTCTGAAACATGTACGGGTAGAGCAGGAAGGAACGATACTGAAGGCCGTATATAAAGGATAATATGGAAGCTTTTATAGAATACCGGAACAGTAGATGATTTGAAATAAGAGAATAGAAAAAGAGTTACAGCAGAAAGGATATATATGAAAAAAGGACAGGTATACGAAGGAATTATAGAATCCGTGGAATTTCCAAATAAAGGGCGCATATACGTGCCGGAAGAAGACAGATGGGTAGTCGTAAAGAACGGCGTGCCGGGACAGAAAGTAAGATTTTCCGTGAATAAGATCCGGAAAGGAAAGGCAGAGGGACGCCTTTTAGAAGTGGTGGAACCGTCAGCAAGCGAGATCCCGTCAGCCTGTCCACATTTCGGTCAGTGCGGAGGGTGTACGTACCAGAATCTTCCATATGAGGAGCAGCTTGCGATGAAAAATGAGCAGGTGAAAAAGATGATGGATGAAGCGGTAAATGGTGAATATATCTGGGAAGGCATCAAACCAAGTCCGGTCAGATCCGAATACCGTAACAAGATGGAATTCTCATTCGGAGATGAATACAAAGACGGACCGCTGGCACTTGGCATGCACAAAAGAGGAAGTTTTCATGATATTGTTAATGTAACGGATTGTCAGATCGTAGATGAAGATTACAGGAAAATTCTTGCATGTACACTGGAATGTGCGGGAGAATCGGGACTTCCATATTATCACCGTATGCGTCATGTTGGATATTTCCGCCACCTGCTGGTAAGAAAAGCAGTAAAGACAGGAGAAATCCTGGTGGATCTGGTCACAGCATCCGATACGGCAGAACTCGGAGTTGACCCGGCAGAGGCAATGAAAAAAATCCAGACATTCAAGGATGCATGGCTGGAAAAGATGACAGCAATGAACTTTGCTGGAACATTGGTCGGAATCCTGCATACAAAGAACGACAGCCTTGCAGATGTCGTAAAAGACGAAGGAACAGAAGTCCTGTTCGGACAGGATTATTTCTACGAGGAATTACTTGGATTAAAATTCAAGATCACACCATTCTCATTCTTCCAGACTAATTCGCTGGGAGCGGAAGTCTTGTATGAGACAGCCAGAGCATACATCGGAGATACGAATGAAAAAGTTGTCTTTGATCTGTACAGCGGAACGGGAACGATCGCACAGATTCTTGCGCCGGTTGCGAAGAAAGTGGTTGGTGTGGAGATTGTAGAAGAAGCGGTAGAGGCAGCAAAAGAAAATGCGAAGTTAAATAATCTGGACAATTGTACATTCTGGGCAGGCGATGTGTTGAAAGTTATTGATGAACTGGGGGAAGTTCCGGATCTGATCATGCTCGATCCGCCGAGAGACGGTGTGAATCCGAAGGCACTTATGAAGATCCTGAATTTCGGAGTGGAGCGTCTGGTGTATATCGCATGCAAACCGACCAGTCTGGCACGGGATCTGGAGATGATACAGGGACGTGGATATAAAGTGGAGAAGATCAGCGGGGTGGATTTGTTCCCGGGAACTTATCATGTGGAGACTGTGGTGGGACTACAAAGGAAAGATACCTAGAAATCCTTGAATTTACGCACTTTGTAGAGTTTTTCAGTTTCAACAAAATCGGTGAAAATCACAAGGAAAAGATACTTGTGCAGAGAGTAACCGTAGTTGTTGCCTTAGACCTCGGTACGGGGAACACAAAGAATCTTGAATATGAAAATGAATAGAGAGCTATCAGATCATTGATAGATTATAGGGATACTTGTTAAAAGCGGGTGTCCCTATTTTTTATGGGGCATTCCAGAAATGGAGTGTCTTTTTTATACCAAAATATTAAAAATTCAGGAGGAAAATGAAAATGACAAACACAGCGTTAAGAGCAGAGAATAGCAATTCTCGCACAATTACTTTC
>OCHO01001826.1_pt1 | contig 12447 bp, 9 predicted proteins | sample 1538441 | NCBI WGS metagenome assembly OCHO01 (sample SAMN04571691, study PRJEB22368) | human gut metagenome | biome: human gut; material: stool | host: Homo sapiens | place: Luxembourg | collected 2012-06-29
AAAGAAAGGTTTTTAAAAGTAGCGGACGAAATGTATAAAAAATATATGGAGTAATCAATACTTGACAACAAATAAAAAAATAATGTATAATAATTCTTGGCTGATTTATTTGTCGGAAAAAGTCGAGGAATAAATTAATAAGAAAATAACATATATTGTAGGTATAAAATTGGAAACGTACATTATTTAATATAATGATTAACGAACAACACATAGAAATATGTGTTGTTTTTGCGATTCAAAATAAATAATGAAAGGAGAAAATTTTATGCCAAAGAACAAATTTCAAGATGCAGTATTTACAGTAATAATGGTTATAGTAATGGTTTATGCAATGGTGTGCTATAACATTTCAACAAATATGGGAGGTTTATCAAACGAAGTATTTTTAATGGCACTTAAAGAATTGCCGATAATGGGAGTAATTGCTTTTATATTAGAGTTTTTCTTAATAGGTAAATTAGCTCAAAAACTAGCACTAAAATTATTAGATCCAAAGAAAACACCATCAATTTTAATAACAATTGGAATATCAACAGTAATAGTATGTTTTATGTGCCCAATAATGAGCTTTTTTGGAAGTATATTCTTTAATTATGAAGGAATGGAAAATATAATTGCTAAATGGCTTCAAATAGCAGTGTTAAATTTCCCTATGGCTTTATGTTGGCAAATATTTTATGCAGGACCATTTGTAAGATTTATATTTAGAAAAATATTTAAAGAAAAATAGATGTAGGAAAATAAAAAATCCTGCATCTTTTTTGTATATTAGGAAAGTTTGCCTAGTAGGAGAACTTTCTGTACTAGACAATTATGGCGAATGTTAGATTATCTAGTATTTACTAATGGTTAGAAAATCTTGAATTCGGTTTTTTGTTTGATAAAAAATATCAAATATGATAATATACAAAAAATAAAAGTAAGGAGGGTCAAGATGGCTAGTAGAATAGAATTAGAAGCAAGTTATCATCTAGGAGAAAATTATGAGGATATACTAGAGAAAATAGAGGAGCAAAATTTTAAACTTGTAGAAGATAGCGTAGAAGAAGACACATATTTTACAGATAAGAATTTAGAATTTGTTAAGAGTAGGACTTGTCTAAGAACAAGGAAGACAAATGAAGATTTCTTAGAGCTTACATATAAGCCAAAAACAGATAATAGCACAGAAAAATATGGAAAAAAAGAAGTGAATTTAAGATTAGACCCAAAAGATTACGAAGATACGAAATATGTTATAAATCAACTTGGATATATCGAATATGTTTCGTTTAAGAAATATAGACAAGTATATTCAAAGAATATTAACGGTTTTGAATATAATATTATGATAGATAAAATAGATGACGTAGGTAATTTTATAGAATTAGAAATTTTAGCAAATACAGAAGCAGAAAAAGAAAAACTAAGGATGGAATTAGATAATTTTGTAGAAAGAATGAATTGCAATAAATTAAAAGAAAAGGAAAAGCCATATAGGGATATAGTAAAAGAACATATGGACAGTAAGAAGTAAGGAGATACGAATATGTCATTAGAAAAAGCAAAGGAATACTTAAAAAAATATAATTTAGAAAATAATATAATGGAATTTAATACTTCTTCTGCAACCGTAGAAGAAGCTGCAAAAGCTTTAAAATGTGAAGAAAAAGAAATAGCAAAGACTTTATCATTTTTAGTGAATGATGAAGCAATTTTAATTGTAGTTGCAGGAGATAAAAAGATAGATAATGCTAAATATAAAGCAGAATTTAATACAAAAGCTAAAATGATACCATATAATGATGTCGAAAATTATACTGGACATAAACCAGGAGGAGTCTGTCCATTCGGAGTAAAAGAAAATGTAAAAGTTTATTTAGATGAATCATTAAAAAGATTTGATATTATATATCCTGCATGTGGAAGTAGTAATAGTGCAGTAAAATTAACAATTGCTGAATTAGAAAAAACTTCAAATTATGAAAAATGGGTAGATGTATGTAAAGATGTATAAGGAGGTTACCATGGAAAGCAATGAGTATTTAAATTTTGCAAAAGAAATGTGTAGCGAAGCAGGTAAGATAATGAAAAAGTATTTTTACCAAGATAGTGGTATAAGCTACAAAGGAGATAGAACAATTGTAACTTTAGCAGATAAGGAAATTAACCATATTTTAATAGAAAAGGTAAAAGAAAAATTTCCAAATCATTCTGTAGATGGAGAAGAGGAAAAATTTGGAGAAAGTAAATATGTATGGGTATGTGACCCAGTAGATGGAACAGCAATGTATGCAAGACATATACCAGTTGCAGTATTTTCTTTAGCATTAGTTATAGATGGTGTACCAGAAGTAGGTGTGGTATATGATCCTTTCTTAGATAATTTATATTCAGCAGTAAAAGGACAAGGTGCATACTGTAATAATAAAAAAAATTACTGTAAATGATTTTACGTTAGAAGATGAAAGAAGTATTGGGCATTTTGATATGTGGCCAGCAGCTGGATATAATGTTATACCAATGTTAAATGAACTATACAGAAAAACATATTTTATAGGTGTTGGAAGTATTATAAGAGCATGTATGTGTGTAGCGACAGGAGATTTTACTTGTTGCATATTCCCAGGAACAAAAGGGAAAAATTGTGATATTGCAGCAGTAAAAGTAATTGTAGAGGAAGCTGGAGGAAGAGTAACCGATTTATTTGGAAATGAGCAAAGATATGACGAACCGATAAATGGAGCACTTATAAGTAATGGAATTTTACATGAAGAATTAGTAAAAAACGCAAAAGAAAAATTAGAAATATGAGATTAAAATATCCAAAATTTATATGTAGAAGATTGGATATAAAAGGAGAAAATTTATGATACAGCCAGACTATAATAATAGTATATTAAATTTAATAACGTCAATTTTAAAATATTATAACGTAAAAAGTAAATATAATAGATTACCAGAAATTGATGAAATGTTAAACAAAGATTATAATAATGTGGTTTTGCTAATATTAGATGGTATGGGAGAAAATATATTAAATGAATTAAACGAAAATGACTTGTTTAGGAAAAACAGAATAAAGACAATAACATCTGTGTATCCAACAACTACAGCTGCAGCCATGACTACATATTATTCAGGCAAACCTCCAATAGAAACTGGATGGATAGCGTGGTCACAGTATTTTAAAGAATTCGGAAGAAACATTAACTTGTTGCCATGGGTTGACTCTTATACTGGAGAAAAAATAAATGTACCAAATTTAACTAGAACAGATATTATTGGATATAAAACTATTTATGAACAAATCAAAGAGCAAAATGAAAATATCAAGGTGTACGAAGTCTCACCAGATTATTGTGATCAAAAAACTAAAACACCTATTGATGCAAAAAAAATGGATGAAATAGCAGAAGCATTAGAAATGTTATGTAAAAATAAAGATAAAAAATTTGTACTAGTATATAGTGACAATCCAGATGGCTTGATTCATAAATATGGTTGTAAAGCAAAAGAAGTAAAAGAATTTTTGGAAAATGCCCAAAATGAACTAACTAAATTAATTGAAAAAATAAAAGATACAAATACATTAATTTTAATATCAGCAGACCATGGACATAAAGATATAGAAGAAACTATTAGTATATTAGATTTACCAGAAATTTATGATTGCCTACAAATGCCACCTACTTTTGAAGGAAGAATGGTAGGATTTTTTGTAAAAGAAAATCGTAAAAAAGAATTTGAAGAACTTTTTAAAAAAGAATTTAAGGACAAGTTCATTTTATACACTAAAAAAGAATTTTTAAATTCTAAATTATTGGGAGAAGGAGAACCACACAAAAAGATTGATGATTTTGTGAGTGATTATGTAGCTATATCAACAAGCGGTACAAGGATTTTAATAGAAAATTATCTAACTGTGGCAAATGGAAAAGTAGATAATAAGCTATCAACACATTGTGGATTAACAAAAGAAGAACTAGAAGTTCCAATAATAAAAATAGAGATTTAATATTTTTTTATTGCTTTGGAAAATCTATCGATTTTTCTGGAGCAACAAGGTTTAGTTACATATAGTAAATCTACTTTTCTTATAAACGAATACGCCATGTTAAGTATATTAATTATACTTAAACAGAGGCGTGTTTTTTATTTTTGTGAAAATGATTAATCTAGTCCATCCGTAGAAATAGTCAGATTGTTTTTTATAAAGGTTCATATATATAGTATTAGGTAATCAATAAATACAAATAGAACAGTAGCACATAAAAACAATCAAAAGTCTACGGATACAAGAAAAATGTGTTCAAAATATGGACAAAAAATGGTAAAACTGTTTACTTTTGTAAAGAAGTGTAATATAATGTTTCCGTAGCGGAAAGGGGAGAATAGAATGAAAAAGTTAAGTTCTAAAATTTTATTAATTGTAATGGCAGTTACTCTTATTTTAAGTTTAAACGCCACTGTAAATGCTACAGCCGAAGATATGGCAGTGCTAGAAAATGCCAATGGAGATTATTTAATCTATTTAAATGGTCACTTAAATGATGAATATTCTTATGCAATAACAACTAGTGCAGATGTTGAAGAAAATAATTTAAATTGGTATACAGCAGAAGATACAAAAGGAAATAAAGTAATAAAAGTTTCAAAGGATCAAGTTGGATCATATTTATGGGTAAAAATAGATGACGAAATTATAAAGAAAGCAGAACCTATAAATATATCAGAAGTATCAACTGAAGCAGAAATTAATGAAATGAAAACTTTAACAAATAGAATTAAAGTTGATGCAACTCAAACTATAACAGAAGAAACAAGAGAAGAAAATGTAATAAGAACAGTAACACAAGGAACATTAAAAATTACTGATGATGCAAATGCAAAATATAGTTATGATGTTGTTCTATTAAATGGCGAAAATGCAAATTGCCAAGAATTAGTTAATGTTATGAACAAAATAAACAGTGATATGGATATATTTGAATCAATTAAATTATCACAAGAATATACTAATTTATGGAATAATATTATAACAAATACAGAATGGAAAGAAGTAACAAATGCTACAATAGCTCAACCTGTTGATGCAGAAAACGGTACACAATATGTAGTTTTATTAAAGAAAGAATTAAATGGAACTACAACATATGATGCACAAGTTTTAACTTCAAAGAAAGAAACTTCAGAGGATGAAGTAAAAGAAGTTGTAAAAACAGAAACAAGAAGTGAGCTACCAGTTACATTCGATAATCCAATATTATTTATTCTATTAGGAGTTGCAGTAGTAGCAATAGTAGTAATAGCAATCAGAATAAGAAGTTTATCTAAGAAAAATGAAAAATAGAAAGTTAGTATTTTATAAAATATTACTTTTTATAGTAATTATTTTTGCGATTATTGTAATTGCACTTATAGCAAAAAAATATATTGGAAATCAAATTAATGAAGAAAATAATGCACAAATAGTGGAAGAGATTAAACAACATGAAAGGACAACAGAACCTATTAAATTTGGTAATAATTCTATTATAGGAATTATTAATATACCCAAAATTGATCTAGAATACCCAATTCTAGACATAACTACAAAAGAAAACATGAGAACGTCAATAACCCGTTTTAGTGGTGGAAATGTTAACGAAATAGGAAATTTAGCTCTAGCTGGTCATAATAATTATGATGGAACAATGTTTGGAAAAAACGATGAACTTGTAGTTGGAGATAAAATCTATTTAACCGATTTACAAAAAAATACTGTTGAGTACGAAATAAATTCTATTTTTGTAACAGACCCAAATGATGTTAGCATCTTAGAAACAAATGAAGAAGAAATTAGAGAAGTCACCTTAATAACTTGCGAAAACGGAAACAAAGCCAGACTTATTATTAAGGCGGAAGAAGTAAAAAAATAAATTATAGGGGGATAATTTATGGAAGGGAAAAGTTTAAGTAAGAAAGCTATAGTTGCCATAGTTATAATTGCAATATTAGTAGTTGCAGCAATTTCAATGGTAGTAGTTTTCTTAAAAGACCAAGGTGAAACAGAAGCTACTGCTATAGGTGAAAACAATAGTAATAGTGAACAAACACAAGATGCGGTTCCTGAAAATAATGAAAATAATAACCAAGGAACTGCAACACAAAGCGAAGAACCACAACAAGAAGAACAATCAGAAGAGCAAACAACAGTAGCTAATAATGATGGTGCAACTACTAATTCTGGAACAACAGCAACAACACCAACAGCACCAGTACAACAAACAACTACAACAACAGATGGTAGTACTCAAGTAGCAACAACTACAACAACAGAAACAATTCCAACACAAGCTTTAACTTTAGCTTGGAGCAATATGACAGTTTCTGGAGGAGAGTTGTTAGCTAATCTTGATGCAAATGTAACAGATGTAACAGCACCTGTTAGACTAGCTACAAATATTTTAAAAGATGGTGAATCAAACGATTTAAAAGAATACTATGTAAAACGTGGAGATACTATATACATGTATATAGCTGTTAATGAAGAATTAGCACATAATCCAACATTTACATTAATTAATAATGGAAAAGAATACGTAATGGAAGATTCACTAGTTACAGTAAGACAAACAGCAGAAAATAGATGGGATTATTCAGTAAAATATTTAATTCCTGAAGATACAACTTTTGTAGATGGAGAAGTTACATTACGAGTATCTGATATAGAAGATGTAGCTGGAAATTCAATTCCAGATGAAGATGGACCAACAAATGGTCACAGAGTATTTTATGATGGTACAGCACCAAAAATTATTGTTAAAGGAACAGAAAATATTAATGAACCAGATGAACAATACGTAGGAAGTGCTGAAGAAAAAATATTTAGCAAAGTAAGTTTTAAATTTAATGATAATTTAATGTTAAAAGGTGAATTCGAGGTTAATGATACATTAATTACTGGTATGACACCTGCTACTTGGGGAGATGCTAATTTCTCAGTTATAGCTAAATATTTAGTACAAGGGGAAAATACAATAAGAACATGGGATATAGCTGGAAACATGACAGAATATACATTTACATATGATTCAATTGCTCCAGTATATTCAAAATTAGGAATATTAAATAAAACACGCTATGTAAATAAAGTAGAAGATTTAACATGGGCTAAAGAAGGAGACGAAGTTCGTATATTAATTTCTTTCCCAGAAAAATTAGCTGTTGAACCAACAGTGAAAGTATTTGGAAAAGAATATACAGCAACATATCGTCCAGCAAGTTCAATTCCAGAACAAAATATTTACTACTATATGGTAGATTTCACATTAGATGAAACTATGCCAGAAGGTAAAATTCCATTCGAAGTATATGGATATGCTGATATAGCAGGAAATATTGGAGAAAAATTAGATCAAACAAAAATTAATCGTGATGAATATTCAAAAGTAATATATGATAGAACAGCTCCATATTCAGGAAATAAAGATGCAGGACATCCACTATATATCCTAAACGTAAGTGATGCAAATCGTCGTACATGGATTAGAGATGGAGAAACATTAAGAGTAGAAGCAAACTTTAACGAAGATATGGATATGTCTAAAGCTCCAATTTTAACAATTGGAACAGGAAAAAATACTCAAACAGTAGAATTTAGATATAGAAATACAGTAGATGGAAAACGCACTTTTGTTGCAGATATTGTAATTGATAATGATATTTTAGGATTAGCAGATGGAACAGAAGTACCATTTACAGTAACAAATGCATTTGACTTAGCAGGAAATGAAGCAATATTAGATAATGAAGATGTTACTTTCACATCAGAATATGGTCAAGTAACATATGATAATAATGCACCAGTAGTAAAAACAGTAGGAATGTTAAACGATACACATTATAATGAAGGTAAAGATACTACAGTTGCTACAACTGGGGATAGAATTAGATTAAGAGTAGCATTCGAGGAAAAATTAGCAGTTGAACCAACAGTTGAAGTAATTGGAGAAGATGGAACTGTTACAGAAGTTAGCTGTACATACAGAGAACAAACTTCTAAACCAGAAAACAACTATTATATGTATATGGCAGACTTTACTTTAACAGATGAAATGAATTTACCAGAAGGACCAATTCAAGTTAGAATTTCTGGATATGCTGATGCAGCAGGAAATGTTGGAGAAGTAGTAACAGAAATAAATGAAGAAGCTTACCCAGGAGTTGTTTACGACACAGTAGCTCCAGAACTTGCTGCAATGGGTATATTCAATTGGACAAATGATAATTATGGTGGAGATATTACACTTGCAACAAGAGATGAACATATAAGATTATATGTAACATTTACAGAAATGTTAGGAGTTAATCCAAAAGTTGATATTTATGGAGAAAATGGAAAAGTAACAACAATGGATTTAGCTTGGAGTGAAGCTGCACAATTCTATTTTGTTGAATTTGATACAACAGACGAATTGCAATTACCACAAGGTAAAATACAATTTAGAATCTATGGATACGAAGATGTTGCAGGAAATGTTGGAAAAGATATAACACAAGAACAAACAACAAGTAAAGAATATCCATATGTAGTATTTGATACAGTGGCTCCAGAATATACAGCATTAGGAATAGTTAATGGATCTCATTATGATGCAAAAGAAGGAGACATATATCATGCTAAAACAGGTGATTATGTAAGAATTCTTGTACAATTTGATAACGAGAAATTAGCAGTAATGCCAAAAATAAGAGTTTTAGGAGCAGACAATAAAGTTGTTAAAGAAGTAAATATGATAGATGCATATCTAACTTCAGAATCAATGAATACAAATGCTTATTCAGGACAATTTACAATAACAGAAGATATGAATTTACCAGAAGGTGAAATCAAATTTGAAGTTTATGGATATGAAGATGCAGCAGGAAATGTTGGAAAAACATTAACAAATGCAGATTTAAAATATCCAGGAATAGATCAAGGTGTAGAATATGATAAAACAGCACCAACAGCTGATTTTGTAGAATTCACAACTACAAATAAAAATAATCAATATGCTAAAGTTGGAGATCAAGTTTGGGTAAAAGTTAGAATTAAAGAAGAATTATCTAAATATCCAGTTATCAAAATAAATGGTATGGATACAGACAAAGAAACAATAATAAATGACCAAAATGAAGCTGGAACACTATATGTTGCATGGCTTACAATGACAGAAGATATAGCAAATGAAATAAATGAAGGAAAAATGTCTTTTGAAATATCAGGATTTGAAGATTTAGCTGGAAATGTTGGAGATGTTATTACTACAACTACAAATAATACATCTGTAACATTTGATAAAACAGCACCAGCATTAAGAGAATTAAGAGTACAAAACTTCTATAATCCAACAGGAAATCAAAACTATTCAGGATTAACACAAAATCCAAGACAAAATAAAGGAATAGCAATAACAGTAAATACAACAGAATTATTAGATAAAAATCCAATAATTGTAATTGGTGGAAAAGAAATAGAAGTGCCAGTACAAGAACCTCAATTTAATAAATATGTAGTATATGTAGATATAACAGAAGATATGAATTTAGTAGAAGGAGAAAAAATCCCAGTAACAGTTAAAGGATTAGTTGATTTAGCAGGAAATACAGGAGATGAAGTTACAACAACTGGTAATGATAATTACTACGTAATTTTCGATAGAACAGCTCCAAAGACATTAGCAAATAATATTTTAAAATTAGGTGAATCTAACGAGCAAAGAGAATATTATGTAAGACCTGGTGATTCAATTTATATGTGCTATACAGCAAATGAAGAACTAGGACATAATCCAACATTTACATTAATTAATAATGGAAAAGAATATGTAATGGAAGATTCACAAGTAATAGTAAAACAAAATCCTGCAAAAGCATGGGATTACACAGTAATTTATGAAATTCCAGAAGATACAACTTTTGTAGACGGAGAAATTGAATTAAAAGTTTCTAATATAGAAGATAAAGCTGGAAATAGAAGAGAAGACGAAAATGGTCCAACTAATGGACATAAAGTATACTTTGATACTACAGCTCCTGAAAAAATAAATTTAGGAATTGCTCGTAATACAAGTAGTGAAGATACAAGAGATCAAAGATATGCAAAAGCTGGTGACAGCATTCGTGTATTAGTATCTTTCCCAGAAAAATTAGCTGTAGAACCAAAAGTTGAAATGTTTGGAAAAGTATATGATGTAACATATCGTCCAGATAGTTCAATTGAAGAATCAAATATTTATTACTATATGGCAGATGTTAAGATAGACCAAAATACACCAGAAGGTGAAGTAGCATTTAAAGTATATGGATACAAAGATGTTGCAGGAAATGAAGGAGAACCTTTAACAAATGCTGATATAAATGATGGTAAATATACAAATGTAATAATAGATAATACAAAACCAACTATAGAGCCAACAGAAGATTCGATTTCTGGTTCAGAAGGTAATTATAGTAGAATAGGTTTTAAAGTTACAGACGATAATGGTGTAGCTTCTTATGAAATTAATGGTGAAACATTAATTCTTACAAACGGAGAAATTTCTTATGAAGCATTAAAATCATACTTAAAAGAAGGTGTAAATACTGTTGTTGCTAGCGATGAAGCTGGAAATACAGCTGAATATACATTTAACTATGATGCAGTAGCTCCAACAAGAGAGTATTCAAACATCATGGTTAATGGTGATGATAGTACAAAACATGAATTTTATGCAAAAATAGGAGATAAACTTTGGGTAAGTATAGGTGTTAAAGAAGAATTAGCACATAATCCATCATTTACATTAATAAATAATGGTGTAGAATATCCAATGGATGGAAATCTAGTAAAAGCTAATTATGATGAAAAAAATGATAGATATAGTTATGTTCTAATTTATGAAATTCCAGAAGATACAGCTTTTGTAGATGGAGAAATTACATTTAAAATTTCTGATTTAGTAGATTTATTTGGAAATAAAATGACAGATGAAACAAAACCATCTAATGGAAATAGAGTATTTTTTGATAAAACAAATCCTATTATAAAAGTTAATGACAATGCAGAAGGAAACGCACCATATTTTAGAAACAATATAGGATTTACTATATCAGATAATCTAGGAATTGATTCTTGTGAACTAAATGGTAAAGAAATAGAATGTAATAATGGACAAATTAGTTTTGAATCTATAAAAGATAAATTAAATGAAAACGAAACAAAAAATACATTAGTTGTAAAAGATTTATCTGGAAATGAAGCATCATACGAATTTTGGTATGATTACAAAGCTCCAAAAGCTAATTTTGTACAAATAAGAAGTAATAAAAAAGTAAATAAAGATTATGCTCAACCAGGAGATGAAGTTTGGGTTTACGTTAAAATTAAAGAAGAATTATCAGTTCTACCTACTATAGAAATTAATGGTCAAAAAGTAGATACATTTAAAAATGGACAACCAAATGAAAATGGACAAATGTATGCAGGTAAACTAAAAATGACAAAAGATATGGAAAATGGAGATGTTTCATTTAAAATATTCGGATATGCAGACAAAGCAGGAAATGTAGGAGAAACAATAGAAAACAAAACAACAGATAATTCAAATGTTATATTTGACAAAGATGCACCAACAGTAAATTTAGTTCATATACAAAATATTACTAGAGGTGGTTCAGAAGCAAAAGTAGGAGATATCATATGGGTTTATGTTAATGTTACAGAAAAAGAATCTGATTTATCAAATGCTCCAGAAATTACTATAAATGGAAAGAAAGCAAGAGTATTTGTAAATGAACCAAGTGTTCCTTCAAATACTTCTACAAAATATGCTGGAGAAATAGAAGTAACAGAGGACATGGATATAGGAGAAATGACTTTCGAAATTTCTGCATATACTGATAGAGCAGGAAATGTAGGAAATGTATTAACATCAACAACAGATGGTTCTTCAATGACAATTGTTAAAGATTAATCACAAAAGTATAAAAGGTAGAAAGTACTTTCTACCTTTTATATATAATAAAACTTAAGATATATAACCTAATAATTTAAATAAGGGGGAAATATTTTGGCAAAGAGATATAAAAATGAAACAGTAAAGAAATCTAGTCCTCACCGAAAAGCGAAAAACTCAAGAAAAATGGACAAAAGGAAAGTATTAATTTTCTTTGTCATAATCATTATACTAATTGCAGGTTACTTCATAATTAATAATATACGAAGTAATGAAACAAATAGTGAAATAAAAATTAGTAATTCAGACAAAAAAATATCTTCAGATGTATTAGTTTTAAACGATTTAAACAATGAGGTAACAGAGCATTTAAATATGAAAAATATGCAGTTAGTAAAAGCTCATTATAAATTAGAGAATTTAGAAACAGGAACAGTAGATTTATATTATAAAGTAGATGATAAGGAAATAGTTAAGGTTGATATAAACATTAAGGATAAAG
>OCHO01001828.1_pt1 | contig 12426 bp, 8 predicted proteins | sample 1538441 | NCBI WGS metagenome assembly OCHO01 (sample SAMN04571691, study PRJEB22368) | human gut metagenome | biome: human gut; material: stool | host: Homo sapiens | place: Luxembourg | collected 2012-06-29
GGTGTACTTCTACTGGGGCTGTTCCAACATCGCCCCTATCTACGGCGTGGAACTGGACCCGGACACCATGACCCCCATCGGTGAAAAGCAGGAGCTGATCTTCGGCAATGAAACTACCCTTGGCTACGAGCGTCCCGGCAACAACGGCATCGTGGACCGGGAAGCCAGCGTGCTGTACCAGTCCATGAAGCAGTTCTATGACCCCAAGACCGGCAAGCTGAATCTGCCGCCGCAGATGGCAAACATCCCCGGCCTGAGTGCCGAAAGCCTGACTGCCATGTTCAACGCCATTGGCAAACCCTACATTGAGGGTGCCTTTATGACAAAGCATGACGGCCTCTATTACCTGCAATACGCCTGCCCCGGCACCCAGTACAACACGTACGCCGACGGTGTATACACCTCCCGTTCTCCGCTGGGCCCCTTTGTGCGGCAGGCATCCAATCCGTTTTCCGCAAAGCCCGGTGGATTCATCACCGGTGCAGGCCACGGCAGCACCATTGCCGACATCTACGGCAACTGGTGGCACGCCTCCACCATGCGCATTTCCGTCAACTATGACTTTGAGCGCCGGGTGGGGCTGTTCCCTGCCGGGTTCGACAAGGACGGCGTGCTTTACTGCAACCAGAACTTTTCCGATTACCCCCACCGCATCCCGGCTGGCAAATTCGATGCCGCCAGCCAGCAGCCGGAATGGATGCTGCTGAGTTACAAAAAGCCGGTCACGGCTTCCAGCACCGCAGAAAACAGCAGTCCGGAGCTGGCAGTCAACGAGGACTGCCGCAGCTGGTGGAGTGCCGCCGGTGCAGAGCCGGGCGAATGGCTCTGCGTGGACCTTGGCAAAGAGAATGATGTCCGTGCCATTCAGGTAAACATGGCAGATGAAAAGCTGGTGGTGGATTTCCCGGCGGACAGCTACGGCGACGACCGCAAGACCCGCCACATCGAGACCCGCCCGCAGATTTCCCATTACACGGTGGAGACCAGTGTGAACGGCGCAGACTGGACGACCCGCGAAACGGTTGCGCGCGAGTGCTCCAACGGCTACTACGAATATGCAGACAGCATCCGCGCCCGGTACGTCCGGGTCACCGGCGGCGAACTGCCCTATGGACAGCCGCTGCGCATCAGCGGCCTGCGGGTGTTCGGCAATGGCGAAGGCGCAAAGCCCGCACAGGCCGAAGCCGCCGGGACCCGTACAGATGCACTGGATGCAAAGATCACTTGGAAGCACATCGAAAATACACAGGGCTGCAATGTCCGCTACGGCGCTGCGCCCGATAAACTCTATCTGAGCTGGCTGGTGTATGACGCAGACGAAGTGACCCTTTCCACCCTGACCGCCGGGCAGGAATACTATGTCTGCGTGGACAGCTTTAACGAAAACGGCATCACGCCGGGTAAGATTTTCAAACTGGAGGGGTAAACCATGCCCATCAAAGCCGTGCAGCAATTTATGCTGGGCACTGTACTGAGCAACGAGCAGCAGGCAAAAGAGACCCTTGCTGCCATGAAAGCCGCCGGGTACGACGGCATTGAACTGTGTGGATTTATGATCCACCCCATTGGTTTTGTGGTAAAGCTGCTGACCAAGGCCGCCGGTATGCCGGTGGGCAAGGGCGGCAACTTGGACTGGCACAAGCTTGTGCAGGAGGCAGGCCTTCAGGTGGTCAGCCTGCACACCGACCTTGGCTCTCTGGAGCGGGATGCCCACGCAGTGGCCGAGGAAGCCAAGAGCTTCAGCACACCGTATGTGGTCATCACCGGAATGTACCGGTTTGATTACGGCGATGAAGCCGCTATGCACGAACTTGCACAGCGGCTGAACAAAGCCGGCGAAGCCTTGGCAGCCGAGGGCATCCACCTGCTCTACCACAACCACAACTGCGAGCTGCGGCATGTGAACGCAGAAAAACGCGCCTACGATATTTTAATCGAGGAAACGAATCCAGAATTTGTCAACTTTGAGTTTGACAGCTACTGGTTCACCGAGGGCGGTGCAAACGCGCTGGCATGGATGCAAAGGCTCGGCTCCCGCATGAAGCTGTGGCACATCAACGACCGGGGCACCCGCCTTTCCGGCAGCGCCATCACACCCATCCTGAAAACCGACAGCATGGAGCTGGGCACCGGCAATATGGACTTGGACAGCCTGATGGCACAGGCCCTTGCCATGGATGTGGATGCCGTCATTCTGGAAAGCCACCGCAACTGGGTGGACAACTCCCCCGTCAAGAGCTTCCAGCTCAGTGCAAAATACCTTGCACAAAAATTCTGATCTGCCATTTTCTCATTTTCTTCTTCATTACCCCCATAAAAGCAATGCCCCGCACCGGTTACTCCTTCCGGTGCGGGGCGTTGTGTTTTGCGGGGAATCTTTTTGCGTTACAGGGTGTGGGTGCCCGGCTGCAAGGTCAGGCTTCTGCCATCCGGGAGGGTGATTTCCGCGGTCAGATTGCAGGGCACGGTGATGGTGTAGGTCACAGCATCGCCTGCATACTGCCAGCCGCTTTCAATGCGCCCCACCGGGGAATCGTACACTGCTTTTGCCCATCCCAGAGCCGGGTTCGGGGTGGGGGCGATGGTCAGGGTCTCCCCTACCAGATGGATGCCGCACACGCCACCGAACAGCCAACCACAGATGGCACCGTAGGAGTAATGGTTCAGGGATTCGCTGGGGTGGCCGTTTGCGTCAATGCCTGTCCATGTTTCCCAGACGGTGGTAGCGCCCTGCTTGACCTCATAGAGCCAGCTGGGAGCGGTGTCCTGTAACAGCAGCTTATAGGCGGTGTCGGCATGGCCATACTTTGCCAGCACCTCACAGAGGAAGGGCGTGGAAAGGAAGCCGGTGTTCAGATGGTAGCCGTTTTCCACCACCATCCGGTTCAGGGTATCCGCAGCGGCTTGGCTCTCCTCCTCGCCCAGCAGCGCAAAGGCAATAGCGCGGACATATTCGCACTGGCGGTCAGAAGTAATTTTCCCATTGTCAGTAAAGGCGGCGCGGTACGCCTTTACCGCCTTTTCTGCCGTGTCGCGGTACTGCGCTGCGTCCTCTGCCTTGCCCAGCGCCTGCGCGATTTCCGCCAGAAGCCGCCCGGAATAAGCCAGATACGCCGTACCCACGCTTTTGCGCGGGTTCATCATCGCCTGCATGGGGGTAATACCCGGCTCACACCACTCGCCATAGTCCAAGCCATTCAGCACCGTGTACTTGGCGTATGCCCCGGTCTGCTGTTCCTCGGTGGTCTGCTGTGCACGCCCCAGCAGGAACGCATACCACTTCTGCATCATCTCGTAGTTGTCCGCAAGGATCTTGCGGTCGCCGGTGCGCTTATAAAGGGCGTAGGGCACCAGAATGGCGGCATCGCCCCAGCCCGCCGACATACAGAGCATGGGGGTCATATAGCCAGGGCGGCTGGTAGGCGGCGCAATGTTCGCCATGCGTCCATCCGGGTACTGGTTCAGGCGGCACTCGGCCAGCCATTTTTCCACCACTGGGTAGCAATCCATCAGGGTCAGACCGGTCTCGATAAACACCCCCATATCGCCGGTCCAGCCGGCGCGCTCGCGGGTGGGGCAGTCGGTGGGGATATCGCAGAAGTTGCTCTTCTGGCTCCACACACTGTTTTTCATCAGCTGATCCACATCGGCATTGCCGCACGCAAAGCTGCCGGTGACCGGCATCTCCGAATAGACGGCGTGGGCAGTAAACTCTGCGCCGGTCAGGTCGATGTCCGTTTCCACCTTTGCGTACCGGAAGCCCATGATGGTAAAGCTGGACTTGTAGTGGTTCTCGCCCTCTTTGCAGACGAGTTCCAGCAGCTGCGCCGTGCCACCCTCCTTGTGGCGGTTGCGGTTCTCCTGCGTAAAGTTTCCGTTCTCGTCCAGTGCTTCGCCGCACAGCAGCTTGATTTTCTGCCCGGCGTGGGCGGTCAGCTTCATCTCTACATAGCCTGCCATGTTCTGGCCAAAGTCCAGCACGGTCTCACCGTTGGGGGTGCACAACAGCCTGCCCACAAAGGCCTCCTGCTCCCGGATAGGCACAGTGTTCATGCCGGTGATGGGCAGGGAGTTCGGCTGGGTCTTTACGCCATGCCAGCCGGAAAGATCCCCTTCCAGCCGGGCATCGTACACTTCGCCCTGCTGCATATCATTTTGGCGAATCGGGCCGCACTGGGTGGCCTCCATGTCGTCGTCCGAAACGCAGACCGCCTTGCCGTCCACTTCCAGCTGGAACAGGACAGCCACTTCTTTCCCGAACAGGTCACGGTCTCCATCCACGCCGGAGGTACTGCGGTACCAGCCGTCGCCCAATGCGATGAGCAGCTCATTTTCACCGTCACGGACAAGTGCGGTCACATTGTAGGTCTGTGCCCCAAGGTGCTTGTCTGCAGTAAAGCTGCCGGGGGCAAGCACCATGTCGCCGACACGCTTGCCGTTCAGCCATGCCGCATACAACCCCTTGGCGGTAATGTACAGCCGCTTGCACTGCCCCGCCGGGGCGGTGAACGTTTTGCGCAGATAACTTGCCGGGCGGTGGGGCTGATAAGGCTGCGCCTGCCCTTTGCCGGAGGCTTCCAGCGCCGCCTGCTTCTGCTCCCAGTTGGGCTTTGCAAAGGCGTTGATGGCATCGGTGCAGTCGATGTCCGGCTCTTCTGTCTCCGGGCAGACCCACACGCCCTGCCAGTCTGCCTGTGCAAGCCCGGTCTCGAAGGAAGCGGTGCTCCACGCACCGGGCTGGTCATTTTCATCCCACAGGCGGATGCGCCACTGTCCCTGCATCTTGGGCGGCACAGGGGTGGGCGTTTCGGTGTGCATCATACTGCTCAAAATCTTTCCGCTTGCCCACAGCGTTTTGGCTCCGGCGGTCACTTCGATTTCGTAGGCAGTCTGGCGCACGCCTTCGGCGCACTGCCACGATAAAAACAGCGTCCCGGTATCTATACCGAGAGGCTGGGTCAGATGATTCGTTTTCAGGTTTGTTGCTTGCATCATCCGCATCTCCTTTTTCCGTTTGATTTCTGTTCTTATTATAAAGAGAATCCCACGGAATAAGGGTGCAAAATTTTGTGTTGTCGGTCAAAAAATCGTGTTATTTATGACAATTTAAAAAATTCATCTTGCTTCACGACTTTTCATCCGTACTGTCTGTGGTTCTCCTGTTATACTTTGGGTAAGAAAAAAATTTACCGCCCACGCAGCGCTGCGTGGGCGGTATTTTTTATGCTCGCTTAAAACTTGAGGGCATTGGTTTGCGTGGCCGTATATCTCCGTTAATCGCACCGTTCCAGCTTTTTAGCTTTTGCAAAGAACAACCAGAGCAGTGCCGTGCATCCCACCATGCAGGCAGGCATGATGAGGAAGGAGGTCCGGTAGCCGATGGCATCCACCAAGCTGCCAAACACGGCATTGAAGAGGATATCCGCCAGCGAAGCCACACTCAGCACCAGACCCGATGCAGAGGAAGCTGCGTGACTAGGCCAGTATCGCGGGATCAGCATGACAAGGGTCGGATACAGGATGGAGAACAGCAGACCGCTGACTGCCAGGAGCCACAGACCCGGTGCACCCAGCAGAACACCTGCGGTGTACAGAACCGCAGCGCTTGTGGCGAAGAGCCGCAGGCAGCGGTAGATGCCCAGCTTATCCACCAGACTGCTCAGCACCAGACGCCCCACCATCACACAGCCGAAGAAAACAGCGGTAAAGTTTGCCGCCTGTCCCATGGGCACTTCCAGTGCATTGGTAGCATAGCTCACCAGCCAGTTCATAATGCCATGTTCTGCAATGAAATACAGGCCGATGATCAGCACCAACGACAGAAATGCCGGACAGCTCATGATCTCCTTGGGCGATACCTTCCCCTCCGTTTTGTGCTCCTGCACTTCCGGCATGGGGAACAGCACGAACAGCACCATGGCCACTGCGCCAATGGCCAGCAGTCCCCATGCCACGGTGTGCCAGCTGGAAATATCCGTAGCCCAGTTGCCAATGATGCTCTGGCTGCCGCTGGTGCCGATGCCCTGAATGAAGAACAGGAAGTTCACAAAAAAGCCGGGCGCAACGGCAAACATACCGGTCGTGATCAGGTTCATGTTGGTGTTCAGCAGTGTGGATGTGCCCATGGCAAAAAACATTCCCACAAGCAGCAGCAGATAGGAGTCCGTAGTGGCAAACAGCAGCATGGCTGCGCTCCACAAAAAGGTATACAGCAGCATGGCCTTGCGGCGGCCCAGAATATCCACCCCGAAGCCGCCGACGGCCAGAAACACGAGGTTGCCGATGTAGCTTACGGTGACGATCTGGGACAACTGGGCGGTACTCAGCTGGAAGTGGGCAGAGAAGATCGTGGAAAAAATGCCCCGCATGGCATCGTTCGCGCCCAGACCCACCATCAGGATCAGGAACGCGGCAAACGTGATGATGTTCTTTTTCTTGTTCATTGGTTTGTCCCTCAAAAAAAGCCGCCGCCCGGCCCGACCCGGCAAAAGGGGCCAGCGCCGATGCGGCGGCTTGCTCATTATTGATAGGCGGCTCAGCCCAGTTCGATGCTCTGGTACTCCGGGGCGGCAGCCTCAGCAGTCAGACCCATGGTCTGCACGTTGGTGCAGTTCTGAGTAAGAAGCGCCTGTGCGAAGTCCGAACGGTCCTCGCCCGCAAAGCCCAGCGTGGAGTTCCGGACGGTGACGCCATCTACCCAGCGCAGGAACATGGCTGCACTCTTCTGATGCAGCATGCCTTCCTTTTCAGGCGGAATGGGACGCAGATCGTACATTCCGCGCTCCCACTTGCTGGTAGCTTCCAGACAGACGTTGACATTTTCAAACAGAACGTTCTTGATGTGATTCTCCTCGTTGCCGGAGAGGAACACACCGTTCTCACCCTTGCAGGTGACGTTGAAGAAGCGGACATTCTCGATGCTGCCGCTGTGGGTGTTGGCGTTCCGGTCGTGGGTCGTCATCACGATAGGCTCCGCGCAGCCCCACCAGCACTCGGCAAAGCGGCGGGTCTCGATCATGATGTTGGAGAAGCTCACGTTCCGCACACAGCCGCCGTCGCGAATCTGGATGGACAGACCCCGGTTGCTTCCGGTGATGATGCAGTTATCCACCAGAATATTCTCGAAATCTGCCACGCCCTCTGTGCCGATCTTGATCGCGGCACTGGTAGAGGTCAGCGTGCAGTTGGAGATGATGACGTTCTTGGTGGGGCCGTACTCGTTGTTGCCTGCTGTGGTCTTGAGGCAGATGCAGTCATCTGCACACTGGACATGGCAGCCGATGATCCGAACATTGGTGGAGTGATCCGGATCGATACCGTCGGAGTTGGTGCAGTCCAGCGGGTTCAGCACCCGGATGTTGGAGATCAGCACATCGTTGCATCCGGCAGGGTGCAGCGTCCAGAACGGAGAGTTCTGCAGTGTCACGTCATGGAACGAGATGTGGTTGCAGTGCTCCACATACACCATGGTGGGACGGGGGTAGAAATCACCGTTGAAGTAGTAACGGCTTGCCCGCTTCATAAAGGCATAAACATTGCCGTCCACTGCGCCCTGACCCGTGATGGAGAAGTTGTCTGCATCCTTGGCGTGAATAAAGGTGTAAGCCGGTTTTGCCACCGGACGATCCACGGCCTTTGCGCCGGAAACTGCTGCCACGGAAGCATCATCGCCGTTGGGGTTGAAATAGGTGGAGATATCGGAGTGCGCTTTCAGAAGGGCGCCCTGTTCCAGATGCAGCTCTACGTTGCTTTTCAGCTCGATAGAACTGGAATAGTAGGTATGACCGCCCTCCAGTACAACGCGGCCGCCGCCTGCTGCGTTGCAGGCATCAATGGCAGACTGGATTGCAGCGGCATCATTGGTTGCGCCATCGCCGACAGCGCCATACTTGGTGACTGAATAAACCATGAAAACTTGCTCCTTTTCACATTATCAGACTGCGCCGAACAGGGTGGGCAGCGCCATGGAGAACCAAGGCACATAAGCTACCAGCATCAGCGCCACGAAGATCGCCGCATAGAACGGCAGGATCGGTTTGATCATGTCCTCCATGTCCATATCTGCCACTGAGCAGCCGCTGAACAGTGCGCTGCCAACGGGCGGGGTGATGTTGCCGATACCCAGGTTCATGACCATCATGATACCGAAGTGGATGGGATCCATACCGAAGGACTGGACAACGGGCAGGAAGATCGGGGTGAAGATCAGGACAGCCGGGGTGATGTCCATGAAGCAGCCAACCACCAGCAGGACAAGGTTGATGATGAGCAGGATGACGTACTTGTTGCTGGAAACGCTGATCAGTGCGTTGCCGATGGCGCTGGGCAGGCCGGTGAAGCTCATAACAAAGCTCATGACGTTGGAACCGGCGATCAGGAACATGATGACAGCGGTGGTCTCGCAGGCGTCCAGCAGGATCTTGGGCAGATCCTTGATCTTGATGCTGCGGTAAACAACGATGGACAGGAACAGGGTGTAGGCAACAGCCACGGCAGCGGACTCCGTTGCAGTGAAGATGCCGGACATAACGCCGCCGACGATGATGACGATCAGCAGCAGGCTGGGGATGGCGTCCACGAAGTACTTGAAGAAAACGGAAGCCGGAACCTTACCAGCAGTGGGATAGTGGTTCTTCTTTGCAATGACATACGCCACGACCATGCAGGCCAGTGCCCACATCAGGCCGGGGATGTAGCCGGACATGATCATGCCCACCACAGAGCAGCCAGCCAGCACCGGATAGATGATCAGGATGCCGGAAGGAGGAATGATCAGACCGGTAGGTGCGGAAGCGATGTTGACGGCAGCAGCAAACTTTTTATCGTAGCCTTCCTTCTCCTCCATGGGGATCAGAACGCCACCGATAGCAACGGAAGCTGCAACGGAGGAACCGGACAGAGAGCCGAACAGCGTGTTGCCCAGAATGTTGGTGTGCGCCAGACCACCGGGGATGCGGCCGACCAGAATTTTTGCGAAATCGATCAGTTTCTGTGCAATGCCGCCGGTGTTCATCAGAACACCGCAGAGGATGTAGAACGGGACAGCCAGCAGCGAGAAGCTGTCAACGCCGCCCACCATGCGCTGGCTGGCAACGAAAGTGCCCAGATCCAGAGACAGGGTGGAGGCCATGGTCACGACCGACGAAATGATGATACTGACCGAGACCGGGACGCTCAGCGCCAGCAGCAGCGCAAACGTGCCGATCAGGAGCAGACCGACTTGAAAAGTACCCATTTTAGGTTCGTCCTCCTTTTTTATGCTTCTTTGGCAGACTCTGCCTTGGGGCCCTGCTTCATATCGCGCAGATCCTCACCGATGAAGATGAGCGCGTAGAAGATGAACAGGATGGCACCCACAGGGACGCTGGCGTAGATCAGGGGCATGGGCAGCTGCAGCGCAGCGCTCAGCTGATCCGCAGCGGTGTTGACAAGGCGCGTGCCGCCGCCGATCATGACAACAACGCAGAACAGGATGACCATAGCCTGCACAAAGATATCCAGGATCTTCTGGCCCTTGAAGGACAGACGCTTGCTCAGCGCGGTGATTGCCAGATGCTTGCGGCGGCCGTATGCGTAAGCACCGCCCACCATGGTCACCCAGATCAGCAGATAACGCAGCGCTTCTTCGGTCACGGTGCTGGGGTTGTTCAGGATGTAGCGGGTGATGACCTGCCAGCAGACAGCAATGACCATGACACCCATGATAATGGTGCTGAGGACCTGAATGATCTTATCGATCAGGCCGCGGAATTTAACGATCAACATGGTATGCTTCCCTCCTCATCAAGCCTGTACATAGGACAGGAAGTCCTCGTAATAACGAGCATTGTCGGCGCTCTTGGCACAGAACTCGTCGCGCAGGGACTGGGTAGCCTCGATAAAGGCCGTCTTGTCGATAGTGTAGAACTGGACGCCCATCTCCTTGGCACCGTCAATGTTCTCCTGCACCAGATCCTGCCATACGGCCTCGTGTGCTTCGTTGCCCTGCGTCATGCCGTTTACGATGGCACTCTGCTCGGTCTCGTCCAGACTTTCCCAAGTCTCGGTAGAGATGATCACGATATCGGGCACCATCTGGTGCTGGGTGTAGGTATAGCTCTTGCAGACTTCACCGTGGCCGTCCTGCACCAGAACTGTCTCGTTGTTCTCTGCGCCGTCAATAATGCCCTGCTGCAGACCGGTGTAGGTCTCGCCGCTGGACATGGGCGTTGCACTGCCGCCCATGGCACGGATCATGGCAATGGACGTGGGGCTGTCCTGGGTGCGGATCTTCAGACCCTTCAGGTCTGCGGGGCCTTCACAGGGGCCGTCTTTGGTGGTGTAGATGCTGCGGGAGCCGGAATCGAACCAGCCGATGGCAAAGAAGCCCTGATCGTAGGTGCTCTTGAAGATCTCCTGCACCGCTTCGCTCTGGTTCATAACGGCAAAATACTGCTCGGTGCTCTCAAACACATACGGCATCGAGAAGATGGCGTATGCGCTGTTGAACTGCTCCATGCTGGAAGCAGAGACCTTTGCAATATCCAGAACACCAGCCTTGACCAGCTGGATCATTGCTGCGTTGTCGCCCAGCTGACCATTGGGGTAAACGCTGAAGGTCAGGTCAGATTCAGCAGAAGCAACTTCCGTCATCTTCTGCAGTCCAACGTTGACCGGGTGCGCTTCGCTGTGGCTGTGTGCCACCAGCAGATGCTTGGAGCTCAGGCCGTCTGAAACCGAGCCGCTGCATCCGGTGAGCGACAGGCTTGCGCCTACGGCAGCAAGACCTGCAGCAGCCAGAAAGCTGCGGCGAGTAATACGTCTTGTTCCTATCATGATTGACATCTCCAGTTTTCTTTGTTTGATTGACTGCGTACAAAACCGGTTTTGATCTCCTGTCGGTCAGAGTGAAATTTGTCCCTTCCGCAAAGGGCTTCGGGCTGCGCATTCCCTACCATTTCTGTTCTGCCATGTGCAACAGGCTTTCTGTCAATAAAAATAGCGCAAACGCGTTGTAATGTACAGGCCTTTTTTGGCAAAAACCTTGCATTTCTTGGTATAATCCAGCCTTTTTTGCAAAATTGTTGGCATTTATTGGTCAAAACATTGCATATATTGGTACATCGTGTTATGATGAACTAGCCCAAAAGAATTTTTTGACCGGAGGTATTTTTCTGTGAAAGTCGTCAAAACCGATAAACATTACATGGCCGAGCCGGATTTTGAGATCGACCATTACAAGGATGCCAGCTATCCTCCGGTCGCTTCTCATTACCATGAGTTCTATGAAATTTTTCTCTTTGTCAGCGGAAATGCGGATTATGTTGTCCACGACAAAATGTTCCGGCTCAAACCGGGAGACCTGCTGATCATCCCACCTGCCATTATGCACCATCCCATCTTCCGGGACTTTGAGATCCCCTATGAGCGGTATGTGTTGTGGCTCAGCCCTCCGGCTTTTGATACCATGAAAAAGATCGACCCGGACATCGATTACTTTCTCCGTCCGGGTCATGCAAAAACATTTTTGATTCGGGATAGCGTGGACAGTTCCCGCGCCCGGTTCGGGCAGTTTGAAGCCCTGACCCACGCTTACCGGGAGGAAAGCCTGTGTTACCACAGTGAGGGCATGGCCGATATTCTCCGCATCTTGATCGGCATCAACCGTTCCTTATATAATCGGGAACACGTTTTTGCCAAGGCGCAGAAACCAAGCATCCTGAGCAACGCCCTGCATTATATCGATTTGAACCTCAGCGGCGATCTTTCACTGGACACGGTGGCAAAGGCGCTTTTCATTGATAAATACAATTTTTCCCACATGTTCAAGCAGAATATGCAGATCAGTTTTTACCAGTATGTCATCCAGCAGCGGCTGCTGGAAGCCAAACGGCTGCTGATGAAAAAAGAGCCGATCTCTTCCATCCCGGCCAAATGCGGTTTTTCTGATTATAACGCCTTTTACCGCTCCTTTAAAAAGAATTACGGTGTCAATCCGCGCGAATATGTCGCTTACCACATAAAGGCGATCCACGGTGAAGTTGGCGGCTTGTCTCTTGATATCGACCACCAGAGCACAGAATCCTGATAGGTTCCTCTGATTTCCGTCCTTTTTATAGAATTACAGCCTTTTTCTTCTTGGCGGCAGCAGGCGGCCTTGCCGTTTTATCTCCACCGACTTGGCAGCATTGATTTGCGTGGCCGCACACCAAAATCAAGTCCAGGTCCAGGAGGACACTACTATGATGAAACTGCTTTCCTGCCGCTACAACATGGATACCGCAATTCAACTTTTTAATGCAGCAGCTACATCGTTGGATTGCGTATCGCCAATATACTATTTATATGTTGCACTGATTTTTATCTCGTTACGGTTTCGCAATAAGACCAAAGTGGCGGGTATCACGATGATCCCCCACCACTTTAGCCAAGTAAATTTTTACTTTT
>OCHO01001834.1_pt1 | contig 12407 bp, 5 predicted proteins | sample 1538441 | NCBI WGS metagenome assembly OCHO01 (sample SAMN04571691, study PRJEB22368) | human gut metagenome | biome: human gut; material: stool | host: Homo sapiens | place: Luxembourg | collected 2012-06-29
GTGCTATGCACCGCAGAAACCTGACAGGCTGGAAGGTCTTTGCCTGAAGTCATGCCAGATAAGAAAAGACTGTGCAAAGGAAATGATAGAAAAGGTAATGGCAAGATATCCTATCCCTGCCGACGCTGTACTGCACTACACAAAAAGCTCAAAGAGCATTTTTAAACAGCATATCATGAGAGCATTGGTGAATTACGGCTATGCCACTGAGCTTTACGGCTCTGTGAACGACAAGCTATTTGCATATCCAAACGGCGAATGTCTTGTTACCCGTGAATATCCTGACGTAAACTTTGTGCTTGATCTTATCCACTCCGCAAAGGGCATAGCTGTTATGGCACACCCTGTTATGTTCAACAACACCGAGCTGCTTCTTGAACTTATCGAGGCAGGCAAGCTTGACGGAATTGAAGCTTATCACCACTCTGCTACTCCAACTCAACAGCAGAAGCTTGTGGATATTGCAAAGGAACATGACCTGATAGTGACTGGTGGCTCTGACTTCCACGGTCTGTATAATGAGACTATGACACATATCGGAAGCATGACCACTGACAAGGAAAATCTTGATAAGCTGTTCAAGCTCATTCATATAAATTCACAAAAAGCTAACAAAGCGGCTGTGAAAACAGAGAAATAATATGGTATAATAAAGGGACATTATCATGCGGTAATGTTCCTTTAATGCGTAACAAAGCCTAGTTTGGCTGTAATAGAGAGGACTGTATAAAATGAACGTAATGGAAGAATCCCTACAGAAACACAGAGAATGGAAAGGCAAGATAGAGGTCTGCTCAAGAGCAAAGGTAAACAATGCCAAGGACTTGACGCTGGCTTACACACCTGGCGTTGCTCAGCCTTGCCTTGAGATACAGAAAGATCCTGACCTTTCATATGAGCTTACAAGACGTGCAAATCTTGTGGCTGTTATCACTGACGGCTCTGCTGTGCTTGGTCTTGGCAATATTGGCGGTCTGGCAGGTATGCCTGTTATGGAGGGCAAATGTGCACTTTTCAAGGAGTTCGCAGACGTTGACGCTTTTCCACTTTGCATAAAGTCCAATGACGTTGACGAAATAGTTTCGGCGGAATAAATCTTGAAGATATCGCCGCTCCAAGGTGCTTTGAGATAGAGGCAAAACTCAAAGAGAAAGTTGATATTCCTGTTTTCCATGACGATCAGCACGGAACTGCTATCGTTGTTGGTGCGGCACTTATGAATGCCTGCAAGGTAGCAAACAAGAAGATAGAGGATATTACACTTGTTATAAACGGCGCAGGTGCGGCTGGCTGTGCTATAGGAAAGCTTTTGCTTTCTCTTGGTATCGGCAATCTTATCATGGTAGACCGTGAGGGAATAATCTGCGAGGGCGATGATTATCTTAACGAGGCTCACGCTGAAATGGCTAAGGTCACAAACAAGAACAAGCTCCACGGCTCTCTTGCTGACGCACTCAAGGGTGCCGACGCTTTCGTGGGTGTTTCCAAGCCAAAGCTTGTGACCGCTGAAATGGTTAAATCCATGAACGATAAGCCTATACTTTTCGCAATGGCTAACCCGACTCCTGAGATAATGCCTGACGAAGCAAAGGCGGCAGGTGCGTTCATCGTTGGCACAGGACGTTCAGACTTCCCTAACCAGATAAACAACGTTATCGCATTCCCCGGAATTTTCAAGGGTGCGCTTGCAGTAAGGGCTTCTGACATCAACGAAGAAATGAAAATGGCTGCGGCAAAGGCTATCGCAGGCTGTGTGCCTGAGGACAAGCTCAATGCGGAATTTATACTGCCGAACTCTTTTGACAGGTCAGTACCGGTCGCTGTGGCTGAGGCTGTGGCAAAGGCTGCAAGAGAAACAGGCGTAGCAAGAATTTAGGAGGTTTTTCAAATGGCAACGATCAGCTACACTCCAAAGGGAGTATGTTCAAGAAAAATAGATATCGAGGTCGAGGACGGTATCGTAAAGAAAGTGCATTTCACAGGTGGCTGTAACGGCAACACACAGGGTGTATCAAAGCTTGTTGAGGGCATGAAGGTTCAAGACGTTATTGACAGACTTGAGGGAATCGACTGCAACGGACGTGGCACATCATGTCCTGCTCAGCTTGCTGAGGCACTTAAATCTGCACTCTAAGCTTTTGTACTGAACATTACACGGATATAATAACGGGCGAACAGTGTTCGCCCCTACAAAAGGAAACGGACTGCATTTTGTTTGCAGTCCGTTTTTTTGTACATATTCTAATTTTCTTTCGCTGTGCTTTGAGTGAAACTCATTGAAACAAATCCCGTACCAGTCACCGTAATATCGGTATGATTACCGTCAGACCACTGCTCTGCACTGTTAATGCCGTTCGTTCTATAGAACTGAATATCATATTGATTTTTCTCGGCAGAATTCACTTTCAAAGTTGCAGTGGCTATGCCAGAACTGTCCTTTGAAATAGTCAGGCCATAAGTATTCTTAAACCATGGGCTGATATCAACATAGTTCGTATTCCAAGTCAGGGTGACAGTACCCTCGCCACTGCCTGACAGGCGGTAGTTGAAGCCGTCAAGATCTTTAGGCGAGGTAGCATTGTCGATGAATGTGCCTGTCCATGTTGCTGATGTGTTATCATTTATATAGATAACGCCAAGCTTTGCGGAGAGCGGTTTCAACTCTGCCTGATCTGTAGGAGTGGCTGTAACTCTCATGTATATGTCAGACTTTGTGAGCTGTGACTTATCAAAAGTCAGCACAAATTCATGCTTGTTGAAATCGTCAGCCATAAGTTTCAGAAGTGAAAACTCTATTTCTGAATTGCTTCCAAAAGTCTTTTTTTCGCCGTTATATTCAACTGAGTATTTTGCAGTTTCTTCTCCGGTAACGGCATTTCCGTTGCTGTCCACAAGCTCGACTGTCAAAGTGTATGTGATATCCTTGTCATTATGCTTTATCAATGTTTGCGGATAGTTGCACACATTGACTGTCACACAAGGTGAGTTTTCCATACTGCTAAAAGTTATCGTCCTTGGAAGATCATTTTCATCTGTTGTAAGATAATTAGATGAAAACAGCATACCGGCTCCCTTTTGTGTGGATACAACTCGCTTTACACTTGAAACGCTGGTATAAGCCGCCAGGACACCAATAGTACTGAGTGCGGCTGCCGCAAAAGCTATCCATATTGCAAGCCATGATCTTTTAAGCTTTTTTATAAATTTGTCTTTCATAACAGCCACCCTCCTCTCTATTTTGTGATTTATTACTTTCTCTGAACTGTCAGGTAGACCATATCAGTTTCTTTATTGTTTTGGACGTTTTTATTCCATTTTACTCTTATTATAAAATAATCGCAAAACGGATCTTTATTGTCAATTACCGTCAGTGTATCCGACTGCCAATAAAGTGCCTCGACATTTTTCTGAACATTGCTATAAGTGTCATAGGACTTTTCGTGAAGTGTGCTGTTAGCAAGTATCTCCGAGCCTTGCTGATTGAGATAATGTCCCGAGATCTTATTGCCGTCTATTTTGTAATAAAACGTTTTATTCTCTTCATCAGAAACATAAACGACAGCTTCTGATTTTTCAGTTTCACTGACGCTTTTCGCACGATATATCTCATACTCAAAAGGAATATTCGTTGTATGTGCAAGCTGTATTTGATATTGTTGCACGTCTGCCCCGCCTATGCCGAAAACAAAGTCTTTATAACTGCCGTTCTCAACGTCTATATCTGCCATTTCAAGATTTGCCACAGATTCTTTGTTTCCTGCGGTGATATAAAGCTGAGTAGGGGCATTTATTTTTGTTGTAAGAGCAATAGAACGTTTGTGAGTAAACCACGCATAAACAGGCAGTGCCACAAGCAGTACCACCGAGATGGATACTGCTATGACTAGCTGGAGCTTCTTCTTTTTTTCTAATTTTCTGAATTTTCCAAAAATGCTTTTTGTCATGATTTTCTCCTGAAAATGCCTGCTTATTATGAATTTATAAAGCCTGTTTCTATTTTTGCGTTTGTGTAAACAACATAGTCGCTTGAGGTAGTTCCATTAACAACTGAGTTGTTGTCATTAAGCAATACTGCGGTAAGCTCAACTCTATAGTTCGCATAGGTAAGTCCCTGCTCCTCAAAAGCCTTGCCTGTTTTTACTGTAAATTTCGTAACGGCTGTGTTTTGTTCTTCGCCATTATAGTCAGTGGTAAAAACGCACTCCTTGCCATTCAGACCGCTGCTTGGTGTGGCGTTTTCCAAAGTAAAGCTACTGAGATATTTGCTAATATCGTTTGTCTGCTTATAATCGCCACTATTGTCCTTAACATACAACCTCATTGTATACTGTATTTTTTTGCCACTATCCTTTGTTGATCGGCTCAAAGCAGACAGATCATAGATAGCATTTGCTGTTATTGCCATTTCTTCTGTATTCATATCTTTGGCATTGATACCAAGCTGTGAAAATGGTGAATCTTTCGACTCAAGAACCGTTGACTCTGCAACGTTATAATTTAGCTGTGCCACCGTCATTGCCTTTCTATAGTAGCGTCTGGCAGGCATAACTCCACTTGCAGAGATAGAGCTGTTCTCAATATTGTTCTGGCTATATGCAACATATGACGACGCATTTACGCCTATACCGGTTTTGGTATCCCCGTCCTTACGCTCAGGAAACTGATCTATGATCCCTGCAGTACCATAAGTTAAGCTGATATCAGCCTTGACAGTTATAGAACCATTTGTGTCATTATTGATATAATCGTAGACCGAACCGGGATACATCAGCATATAGCTGTCTTTAGCTTCTGAAAGTGTTTCAGTCTTGCTTATTTTTGCGTTTGATAACTCTGTGTCTGAACTGTTTAAAATGCTGTAATCAACATTCACCGAAGTTCCTGCAATGATCTTTGCATTAGCTCCCGCATCGTTTTCATCAAAGTTCTTCATAGAGAATTTAAACGCCTGATACATATTGAAATCGTCACTCTTATAGCCATTAAATGTATCTCTAAGGCTCCGATCAATGCTTATCTTTGAAGTCATTGTGGCATGGATAAAGTTATTTGACGCTGTTATCTCCTCTGGGTCATGAGCCGTCACACTTACTAGCTGTGTAAAAAAGTTTGCAATAACATATGCGCCAGTGTCATTATTTGTCACTTGGACAAGGTTTGTAGGAATATTGCCATTGAGCTTTCTTGGCTTATTACCGCTATAATAATTCACAAAGTTCTTGATGACTTTTTTTGAGCTTCCCTTTTCTGGAATATTGATAGTGAGATAATAGTTCTCGCTTATTATCATTTCGTCATTATCATTTTTAGGTGTATCAATGTTCGCTGAAACAGTTATCTTATAAGTGCCTGTTTCAGCCTCCCCAGCAGGTCTATAATACTTGCCGTCGCTTGTTTTTACAGTAGCTGTAGCTTCACCAGTTGCCTCAACAAGTGTTCCGTCAGATGATTCTTTAGCTGTTACCGACGCATATCTTAACAGTACATCATTCATTGTAACCGGTTTAAAGCCACTTATATTTGTCAAGTCAAGCTCACCAGTTGTTTTATTAAACTTAGCATCACTTGCGGTAGAATGATAAGTCTTGTCATTGTTATTTGCATCAACAAGAGTTAGCTTTGTATCATCGGTAAGCACACCACTGTCAGTGGCACTATCACCAATAATATAAAGCTTTTTATCAAAGCTCCAAAGCAGACTGTCACCGTTATTGAGCATTTTTTCCCATTCGTTAGCGGATTTGTAATAGGAATACTTAAAATAAGTAGTAACAGGTGCATCAAAGCTCTCAAAAGCAAGCTTTGTTTTATCCGTATAGTGAGAATGGTTAAAGTCTGTGCCTGAGATAACGTAAGATTGAAAGCTGAAATCAAGCACCTTTCTTACAAAAACAGGAATATGAAGTCTAAGAGCAGTTTTGCCACTTCCCGTTTGGTCGATATAATCAAGAGTAATGACAGTAAATCTGTTTGTGCCGTCATTGTCATACTGACCGTCTGTGACCTTGAAATATCCTGTCTTGCTGTTAAACGTAAGAGTGCTTTTGTCTGATTTTTTCAAAACGTCGTTATCATACACATAAGTTGCTGTGCTTACATTCATAAGATCTGTTGTTTTCAGCTTATTTGAACTGCTGTCGCAAACATCACAATTTGTCAGAACTGAGATATACTTTGCGAGCATTTGTGTGATATTCAACGATGAGTTATCATCTATAAGCAAAACTGGAAGATCATTCAGCTCCTGAACATCAAGCTCAGAGGCCTGACGAAATGTTGTAAGCTTTGAATTAGCCAGATCCTCTGCATATGTCTTTATGGTACTGTTTATGCCATAGGATTTTTTCTTTGTGCCATTCGTATAAGAAGCAGCGTCACTAATGATAGTCTGCATATTTCCGCCAACAAAATCACCTGCGAAAGTCTTACCGCCGACAGTAACGCTTGGGTTTATATTGACATAAGGTGAATAGATATCAACGTGTGAACTGCTTCCATCACCGATATTTTGAGTATTATTCTGAGTACCGTTGTAGTCGGAGTGAACTGCGGTGAAGCTGGCAGGTATCTGCGAAGCATTATACTGTATATCAGGTAAACAATCCGTGTTATTTACCGATACTCCAATAAATTTAGATGATAGATTTTTATCATAGTTCCAACCTATCAAGTTAGAAACAGACACGCTGTTGTTGCCCCTTACATAGCCTAATTTATTTATGAGAATATCATAAGCATATGTGCTGCCACGGTCATTATGACCGATCACGCCGCCTGCACCTGCACCATTGGACTTATCTTCTGCTGACAGAGTAACATTGTTGACTTCACAATCAGATATCTTCAGATCACCATTAGCTTTTATACCAACATAACCTCCGATACCTGCATCACCATTTTTAGCAGCTGGTATACCTATCGTTGCATTTTTTACAGCAGACTTTGATATAGTCACAGCCGCATTCTGTGTGCCGACCATTCCGCCTGAACTTGTATAACCATAGACGCCGCAAGCTGATGTTTCAGATGTTTCTCCATAGTAACAGTCATTGATAGACAACTGGTTTTTGTTTATTCCAACGAATCCACCGGCATTACTACCATAAACATCGACGCTGACGCTTGTGTTTGTTATTGTGCATGCTCCGTTAGACAGTCCTATAAGACCGCCCTCGTTCATTGTCTGGGTTGCAAGGGGTTTATTGTCTTTTTTTGAACCGATAAAGCTGTCTTTATTATAGGCTGTAAGCTGAACATTGCTTATTGTCGTTTTGATATTTGCAGAACCTGCGATTCCACCTACGCCAAACCAAGTTTTTGTGCCTTTATCAAGATTAGCAAATTCAACTTTATTAATTTTTATCTTAGAATCCTTAACAGAGAATTCGTTGCCTTTCTGAGAATTTCCCACAAGACCGCCTGTTTCAAATCCGCCATACACATAAACGCCACTGTTTTCAGACTTAACGTTACTTATATTAATATCATTTGTTGACTTTCCTATAAGTCCTCCCACAGTATATGCGCCATATATTTCAAGATCGGTCAATGTTATTCCGATAAACTTGCAAGAACTCTGTACTCCGCCAACGATACCACCTGTAGAAAGGTCTTCATTAACATACGATTGTCCATCGTAGTTATACGTCTTAACGCTGATCTTGCCGGAAAGCTTAAGGTTATTTACAGTTAAAGCATACGTTGAACAGTTTATCAACCCAACTCCTTTTACGGAGGCAAATGCGGTACGATATTTATAGTTATCCACATCTTGGATTTCAATAGCGCTACCGCTCTTGTTGTCTGTTATTTTCACAGCATAGGCTTTTATATCTGTATCGAGCTTTATAGTCTGATTATTTCCCTGGATAGTTGTCAAAGATAAAGTATAATCACATTTAATGTCGCCCAAGTTACTATTTGTTGCATCAAACAACTGATTTATACCACGAAAACCTGTGTTGGTGAGGTCATAGGTTCCATTTCCTGTGAGTTTAACAGTAAAGTTCTTATTTAATTCGTGTGCCCACTTTGCTTCATAAAGACCTTTTTCACTTGGCTTTGTATATTTTTTTAGCATTACAGAATTTTTCTTTTCATATTCCCTGCTTGTAGCCTTTTCAAGTCTTTGATAATCTGAGAGCGCAGTTTTGTAATCTTTATCATCAGAAGTCAATGTAGCTGTGCCAACTTTTGAATAGTCTGCATTTCGGGTAAAAGTATAATGACCATATCCGCAAGTATTGTTATTACGGTCTGTATATCCCATACCGGACTGTGATATGATAGACAGCATAAACAACGCCTGTGCATTAGGTACTTCAATAGTATTGGTCGTGCCGGCAATAACATTTAATTTCTCATCATCACTTAGCTCACTCTTAAACTGCGTGATGAGATAATTTTTCCTGCCATTGTTAAGGTTAGTTGACTTACCAAACGTTGTTCCCTCTTCGATAGCAAAGCCGTTTACAACTCTGCCTATATATGGATTGATAAAAAGATTGGTATATACGTTTTCACCCACTGCCTCAGTATTGTTGGTTGTAAGCGCACTATCTTTGGCAACGATGTCCATATTTCTGAAAATAACGCCGCCATAAACTATGGCACCAACATATCCGCCTGCAGTAATGAGATGTTGTTTGCTGTTATCGTTATTTGCAAATGTTATATTAGGATTTGTTACCTTGACATTATCTATGATATTATCTCCACCGAACACAACGCCCATAACACCACCATAATACTCCGTCTTTCCGGTACTATAGTTTAATTTATTATTATTGTTTTTTGAAAGCGTTACTTCTTTGGTATATTCTATATTGATATCTTTTACAACACTTCCGCTGCTGAACCTGATGAGCGGGCTTGCAGAATTATTGGTGATAGTTGGATATGTTCCGTCGGATCTCTGCTGTCCAACTATAACGCCCCTGAAAACGTAACTGTTTGATGTTCCGCCAAGACCTGCAAAAGAACTGCCGAGAACTATATCATCATTTATCTTGTAATAAGCCTCGCAAAGATATTTGATCATGTTATCTTTTGAAACTGTTTCATTTCCGCTTACGAAATTGCCTGTTCCATCATAAGTATAAGTTTTATGATTAGTGCCTTTGCAAAAAGCACTATTAGCATTAACAGTCGATTTATCGGCAGAAACATTTGCATTATAGTTTACTTCCCAGCCATTTGTGGGTGCGGCTGTACTGATAACTCGTGCGACCTCTGCAAGTGTAGAAGCGTCAAGGATATATGGATCAGAGTATGTTCCGCAACCCTTGTCAAGATATGGTCGCTCAAGGTTTACGTCTATCTCATCATAAGTGCTGTCGGTCTGACCTGTAACAGCAGATTTAGCAACATATGGCTTGTATTCAGTAAAGCTATATTCCTCTTTTGCGTTATTTTTGTCAGGAGAAGTATACCTGTCATCCATACTCCAATCACCATGATATTTATTCTGCCTGCTCACATTATCTACACGATTCTTTATGGTGTCAGACACTTCTCTTCCGTAGGTTACATTATGCTTTTCTTCTGTACCCCAATCGTCTTCCCATTTATAGTTGTATATTGCAGAAGAGCCTGCTCCGTCAGAATGCTGAAAGCTTTCAAGCAAAGTAGCATTTTTGAAAATTGAATTTTCATTACTTGCGTCAAGCTTGATATTTGAGAAAGTCAGAGATATATTTTGACCCTTTTTGCTTCCTACATTGCCTATAAGGCTTGTTGCAGCATAATTCTGTCCGCCTTTGTTATATTTTTCAGCAGTCATACTGTGTTTTTTCTGTGACACATTCTGTATAGTGATCTCTGTCATGTTGCCTATCTTATTTATAAGCAAAGGGGCATAAGAATTTTCATCATTTAAACTTAAAGATGTATCATTCACATACAAATCGTCAAGAACGATACTGCCGGTAATTTTGACAAATTTTTTTGTAGTATTGGTGTCGTCAGCAACCGAGCCGCAAACCAATGCACCTGAACCACCATTCACCTTACCGATATTTCCCTGAAAGGTCAGTTTACCACTTATGGTAACAGCTCCATTTTCATTTCTGAAAAGTCCGCACTGCATCATATAATGTTGATTATGGTCATTAGTTAAATTTGTTCCATCTATGCCGTCAGTTGTACGGGAAATTCCGTCATCACCGCCATTGGATAATTTTTCAGACTGATTAAAGCCCTTATTTTCAAAAGTAATAGTTGAATTTGATTTTATATTACAACCATTTGTATCAACAGGATAAAATGAATATCCTGTCAAATCTATTTCTGCATCTGTTGGAAAATCTATATTTGTGCGATTAATATATGCTTTTATATTATTTGCCGCAAAAAGCTTTGCGCTCCACTCAACAGCCTTAGCTCCGCCTGTGGTGGCTTTACCGTTTTTATATACATCAAGGTTATAATAATATCTTGCCCAAGAATTATTTTTCCACACAGCACCATTATTTGTTGTTTGATTTTGATAGGTATTGCAGTTCTTTCCGTCCATATAAAGCAAACGCTCTCCGTCCGCTGTAACAGCAGGAATTGAAATTATGGCTTGACGATTAGACATAAAACTAGCTGAAGAAGAATAATAAATACTACAACGAGCTATCTCATCAAAATACGAATAGCTTGGGCTTATATTTATCTTAGTATCTTGTGAGATCTTATATCCATCAGGTTCAGTAAGTTCAAAATAAGTTGCATCTCGTGAGCTTCTGTAATTATTGACATTTTCACCTTTAAAATAATCAAAGCCATAAGAGTCATAATCTCTACCAAAAAGAGTTGAGGCAAGCATGCCGAAATTTTTACAGTTTTTTGCTTTCACTGTCACACCGTCAAAGCTAACCTCTTTTATGCTCCAATAACCTGTTGTGGAAAGTACAAGACCGCCCAGTTCTGTGCCATTGTTCACTGTTAAGCTTGAATTGTTTACATTCAAACTATTCAGATCAATTTCTACTCTATACCAGTTATGCCCTAAAAATCCACCGCTATTTGATTTACCACTAGAATTTATTGCTAAAGCATTAATATTAACATTGGTGATAGATATCTTATTAGGTACAACAGAAGCTGAATTATCCTTAGCACCGACCTCTGCAATAAGTCCGCCAACTCTAGAGTTACTTCCTGTGTGTTTGTCAGTTATATTTCCTCCAACAGTGACATTATCAAACTTAATACCAGTTGCAGGCGTTGATGTAACAGCGCCTACCATTCCGATAACTCCGCCAAGACAAGTGCAGTCTTTCGTTGTTGTGCTATTATCGTATGTAAGATTTGCTGTTACCTTAGAATCAGCGAATGAAACTTCGCTTGTGGCGTCAGCAACATACCCAACCAGACCTCCGACAAAATTCGTATACGCTCCACTTGGGGCTGCAGTCACATCAGCGGTCACATTGGAGATAGTCAAAGCTCCGCTGTTGTATGCAGATACAGAACCAGTATAACAAGCATCACCGCCAGAAGCATTGTCGCCAACAATATTAAAGTTTGAAACAAGCATTATATTGCTTATTTTTGCACCGCTTGTCTTTGCAAAAAGTCCGTTGTGAGTATGGAAAACTATCTTATCATTTTCTGTTCCCACTGTCATGGTAAGTTTATGACTATTGCCATTCAGAGTGCCTGTGAATGTATCCTCACCATTATCACGCATAAAACCGGTAAGACCTGTGCCGCTTATATCAACATCTGCACTAAGAGTAAAATTCGCCTTAAGTATTGCTGTTTTATCTATAGAATTTTCGCTATACTTAACAAAATCATTGCTATCATGCTGCATTATCAAAGCCGCACGGGCAAAATCTACCCTATTGCTTATGGTTACATTATTATTAGGAAATCCATTTATTGTAACAGTATGCCCTGATCCATCAAAAGACAGAACACCGTCAGCACTCTCAAGCAGATCGGAATCGTTAAGTCGAAGCACTCCGCCCCAATCCATATCGTCTATGACTTTTGAAGATGTCCTTATAAATGACCAGCCGCTTAAGCTATAGATCAAAGCATTGCCTCTATTTCCTACTATCTGACATCTGTTTTTGTTAGGGTCTTTAGGATAAAAGCCTGAAAGGTTTGTTTCACCACCAAGCCTTACAACGCCATTTTTATTAAATTTACCAACAATTCCACCTACGCTCTGGTTTGCAGAAACATCATTTGCCGTAACTTTGACTTTGCCGCCAACATCAATAAAAGCCTGATCTGCATAGCCCACAAGTCCGCCATAATTATTTTGTGATGATGTGGGATTATTAATATGTATAGTGGTATTATTGACGCTTACATAAGCCTTGCTGTTATCACCTATCTTACCAATAAGGCCGCCAAAATCAAGGGCATTGCATGAACCGGTCACATTTACAGTGATATCACTTAGTGCT
>OCHO01001838.1_pt1 | contig 12370 bp, 13 predicted proteins | sample 1538441 | NCBI WGS metagenome assembly OCHO01 (sample SAMN04571691, study PRJEB22368) | human gut metagenome | biome: human gut; material: stool | host: Homo sapiens | place: Luxembourg | collected 2012-06-29
ACTTCATCATCAAGTGATATAGTTCCGTTTTCTAATGCATCAAAGATTAACAACATTGTCATGATCTTTGTAACACTTGCCGGTGGCCGCGCAGTATCTGCATCTTTTTCAAATAAAACCGTTCCCGTAGACATTTCCATAAGAATACCAGACGGCGCACTTATTTCTACTTCTTCCGCGTGGACTACACTTGTCGGAAATGTAATCCTATACAGCAGAAAAACAGTCAGCAGAATCACTGTAAAACCTTTCTTCATCTGCAATTCCCCCATGGACTATTCTTTTACCAGTATAGTAGCGATGGAGGGGAAATATGTCTGGAGAGAATTGACTTTTCAATTTTACAGGCGTATATTAGAAGTACTGTCCATTTTCTATGATTTCAGAAAGATGGAATCTAATATTAGGAGGTCAAAATGAGCTCACGCACTTATTACGATATCTTAGGTGTATCCAGAGATGCGACTCTGGAAGAAATTACTTCAGCGAAAAATGCATTGGCTAAGGTCTACCATCCGGATGCCAATATGCATAAAGATATAGATACAACCGCTTTTATGCAGGAAATACTTGAAGCATATCAGACATTATCTGATCCCGAAAAAAGAAAAGGTTATGATGCACAGTTTTTCGGGAATTCAGAACCAGTGGAACGGGTATTTAAGACATTCAAGCTTGAGCCGGAGGAAAAGACAGCGGAGTCTGTTTCTTTTGTTACCTACTGGAATGCATATAGCAGTCTGAATGAAATACTTGAAAAAAGTTTACAACTGATGAACCGCGAGGAAAAGAAAAAAAGTATGCCGAAGCGATTGCTCGGAAAGCTTGGACGGGCTGAACATGAAAATACATACCGCAATCGTCAGATCGCAAAAATGGCCAGGGAGGCAGTCCAATATATCACTTTACTGAAAATGGCAGAAATCCCGATGGAATTTTGGAATGACGAGGCTATGAACTGGGTACTGGTTCGGTGGGGACAGAAACCCGGAAATGATTACATTGCCTTATTCAACCGTTACCGGGTTCAGGTTGAGCAGATGAAATCTGCATCAGAAAAAAAGAAACTGCACAGTAAAAACCGGCAGTTTCATCACGATTTAAAAAAATTACTTTCTTATGCACTGGAAGGCTGATTGAAAATCAGGAACGAAAAGTAAAAATACAGGAGTATAAGCCTGAAACTTTACTTAAATGCTTACAGATGCAAAAGACATTCATCCAGGAGGGCTTCACAGCCCTCTTTTACGTCCCGGTAAGTTGCATCAAAATTACCGGTATACCATGGATCTGCAATATCTTCACCTTTTCGGGAAGTATAATCTAATAATTTGGATATTTTTTTATCCGGATCTCCCCTGAGCATACGATGAAGATTGCGTATGTTGGCAGAATCCATACCAATGATATAATCAAAATTGGTATAGTCGGACCAGGTAATCTGTCTCGCCTGATGAGGAACTACCGGAATGCCCATTTCTCTTAATTTATTGACAGTTCCTCTGTGGGGTGGATTGCCGATTTCTTCTCTGCTTGTTGCACAACTGTCAATGACAAACTGGTCTGCAAGACCATGGGTGTTCACCAGATGGGTGAAAAAACTTTGGGCAAGAGTTGACCGGCAGATATTGCCGTGGCAGACAAATAGTATTTTTATCATTATATTTTTCCTCCTGAAATGCCGTAAATTGCCCAGTTTTACGGACTTTTTTGAAGTTTCCATGCTTACACACTTCTGTGCAGATTGATGGAAAACACGCAAAATGTGGCAAATTACAGCCTGATGTAGTAGTCGATAGTAGTCACTTGGTAGTCAGTTTAGGGGGGGCAAAATATAACTCATGCCACTTTTAATATTTTTCTATCTAAAATATAAATATTATTACTATTTTCCCACTCTATAATTGCAGAATATAATTTTGTACAAAGAAAATGTTCAAAATCATAGACTGCTCTTAATAATCTTTCTATCTCCTTACCATCGACATATCTCCGTTTTCCATATCCTAAACCATCATTTTGTTCAGAAGTAAAACTAATTGCCAATATATTTGTTACATCATGTCCACAACACACTTGGAATTCATCAAAATTCTTCTCTCTCAAATTTTCCATTTCTTTTTTTATTTCATATAGCGTATGATGTTTCTTTTTTACTCTTTCTATCAATGTATCGATATCAAGTTCAAATTCTTTATTTATTATATCGGAATAAAAGATATCTTTCATGTTAACATAATATTTCGGTCTTTTCATAACCATTTTCAACAAACCGATATCATATGCAACCTTTATAATCGAATCCAAAAAAGATTTTTGATGTTTTTCTTCAAAATTGTTAATAATCATATTTTCTGTCAGTTCAGAATAAATTCTTCGCATATTGGGATTACTACTAAACATTAACATTTCTATATCATGCACATCGGTAATGATGACATTTTTCACTTGTTCTTCATAACCATCGATATGTTCAAAATCTGCATCAACTATACCTAAATAACCTTTTTTATTAGCGCTATTTTGATCTTCAATAAATTTCTTTACCTCTGCTTTGCCCTCGAGATTCATAACTTTACATTTTGAACAATCTAAAATGTTTTCAAAAAAGTGTTCGTCACTTTCACCCTCCACAATTAGATAATACTGAATACCAAATTGGATCTGGTACTCATTTCGCATTTTCATAGCACTCCCTGCCCTTGCACCTGTTCTATGTATATATGGATTATATGCCATATCTAATTTACCCCCAAACTTATCAATAAATCATCGTGTCCATTGACAATATCTGGTGAATGCGTGGCAATTATAGCTTGAGTACCATTTAATTTGCATATTCTTTCTAATATATCAATAAATTCCATTTGCCATGCTACATGCAATGATATTTCTGGTTCATCAATCAAAAAAACACTTGTTCTATCTGCATTAAATATTAGTTCATAAAACATTATAAAATCATGTTTTTCTCCAGAAGATAGCTTTTCCAAAGGAATTACATGCTTCTTTCCAGACTTACTTTCAAGCGGTTCAAAAACAACACCTTTTTCATTATCAATTCGCATTTGCTTATTACTAAACACTGTCTTTGTGTTAATAATCTCAATGAATAGTTCAAGTTTGGCTTTAATCGTATCATACACACTAAGTTTTTCAAAAGTATCTTTTATATACAATGTATAAAATTTTCTCATTGTATCATCAATACTTGCAGTAGGTGCAAGTGTCTTTTTCCCAGGCAAAACCAATCCTGCCTTCTCTAATTCTAAACGTTTCTTTTCCAAATCATCTAATTGTTCATTAATTTGTTCATCATCAAAGAATTCTGATTGAGAATCAACATATTGAACAAGTCTATCCGGAAAATTTCTATCTTTTTTTTCAGATTCCAAGCTATAAATTTGACGTGCCCTTTGAATTCTAAATAAAATCTCTCGTGCAGCACGAATTATATTTTCGCTCTTATTTATTTGCTCAGAATATTCTTCTGTTCTCCCATCTCTTCTCATTCGAATCATTTCGTCTCTTGTGACTTTATCTCCTCTAACTATTTCTCTTGTCCTCGCCTGTTTATTAGATGAAAACAGTCTATCAGAATCTATAAAATTCACCTTGATAGATTCACGAATAATATTCAATTGTTCAGCAAATCGCTCATATTTATTTTGTATATTTTCTAATTCTTCCCTTTCTTCCGACGGAACACGACGTCTTCTCATTTCCATTCGACGAATAAACTGTTCTAATCCATCTTCTTTTATACGTTCCAACACATAATCCGCCGTAGAAATTGAAAAATCATATATTTTACCTGCAATATTTTCAATTTCAAATTCAAGGAATCCTGTTAAATATGATCCGCGTCTTTCTATGATTTTTTCTTCCACTCTTTTTACACGCAAAATTGTACCTTCTGTAAATTCTACAACGAATTATTTGAAAGGCACTGCACTAATTCCAATGATATCAAGTTCCAATAAGTAATTAACCATTTTGAAAACTGTCGTTTTTCCATAACCATTAGGCGCATGAATAATTGAAATGGCATCATGTTCTTTCATTACAATCTCATAACTATAATAATCAAACAACTCTTCTACATTTATTTTTCTAATTCTCATAATTTTCTCCTTTATCTCCCTTATTACTTCAATAGCAATTTCAAGAGAATGTAGTATAATATAAAATTATATCCCTTAAAATATATTTTTTCAACAATATCTGATCCTTGGATAGAGTAAACTTATTGTCAGTTGAGAAAGAATAAAGAGCTCCTAGATATAAAAGATTTCTTAGATTTGTTTCCCTTAGTTTACTGTATTGATTTCGGATTGTCAAAATATCTTCTGCAACCCTTTGGGGTATGCAAAATAATCCATTTCTGCTTGGTTGTATTGTATCTGCTTTGAATTAGCTGTCAAGGACCTGCCTCTGGTGCTTTGCATCCTTGACTGCTAATTCAAGGCAGATAAACTGTAATCAAGCAGGAATAGATTACTGGGTGCATTGGCACCTTCTTCTTACTGTTCCTTTATATTAGCCGTATCTGTTCCCGAATGGCGGCAATCTTTCTGACTGTTCCGTCCGGTATTGTTGCCTGGATTCGTTCGATATAGCTTCTTGCCTGATTATAATGGTCAGCTCTTATTTCCCGAAGTGAAACCCGTACCGGCTCCACACTATCCGTCCCCGTTCTTGCCAGTTTCCTTTGCTGTCTGCTGTATTTCACCAGGTCTATTATCTTTTCACGTCCGTAATTCTTCTCATAACAACGCAGCTTGCTCATTCTGTCTGCTCCTGTTTTACTCCATCCCATTGGTCTTGAACTCAGACGATCCGACAGTACATGACTGACATGGCTTTCTGCACTACAGCCTGTTATAACCTTGCTATGATAGGTTCTCATGACTGCACTCCAGTTTCCCAGTACAAATGTCTGCAGGTTCTGTATCGACTTCTGGTTTGACGCTGATGCCATCATCCGGTCGGTGTATTCCTTGATTCCCTGTTTATCTGTCGAGCGACACATTGTAAGAGCCATTAACGACACTTTATAATCGCCAACTTTTGCAGAAAAAAAGCACAATCGTATCTCAACGACACAATCATGCCTCTTTTCTTGCACTTTATCAGCTCAATGTCTGGTTGTTGATTGCTGCAAGCATTACATCTGCATCAATTACTTTTTTCTCCATTTGACTCCCGATCGTCATTGCATCTGTCATCACATTGTCAATCAGACGAGGATTTCCTTGGCTGTAGCTATGCACAGAACTGATTGCTGCGGTATCTATGACGTCTGGACTCCCTCCGGCTACTCGAATCTTCTTTCTGATATAATCGGGTACTTCCTGATCTGTCAGTCCATGAAAATTATAATGTACTACAATTCTCTGACGCAGTGCTTCATTTACCTGCTTCTCTAAAATGTGATTCAGATATGGCTCACCACAAAGGATCAATGAAAAGCAGTTTACAGAGTCATATTTCTGGTTCATTAACATTTTTAAGTCTCTTAAGATGTTACTGTTTAAATACTGTGCTTCATCCAGAATGCAGATAAATGGTTGCCTTTTTTCTTTATACAGGTAATACAGCCTTTCTTGAATCGACCGGAACATCTGGCTTTTTCCAAACCCTGATTCTAATCCCAAAGCCTCACATAACTGCCTGTAGAATTCCTGCACACTTACTGTTGACAGGCAGAGATATGCACATTGGTATAGGTTGGGGTTCAGCCCTTTAGCAAAACATCTCAGGGCAAATGTTTTTCCCATCCCCGGACTAGCTGTAAAGGCTCCAATTCCCCGGATTTCTTTCAAGTACTCTAACCGTGCTGTCATTTCACGGAAATCTTCCGACTCAAATGCATCTTTTTCTTTTACCATCTGTTTATCAAAAGGATTAAAACTTAATCCATAAAAATCAGTGTACATTCTCTCCACCTCCAAGGACTGTGCTGTAATCAATCGCTACTTGATTCTCACGTTTTGTTTTTCCGTTCTCAATTCGATTGGTCAGACGAGCCTGATATCTTTTTCCTTCTGAGAATACCCATACTTTTTCTGGATCGTCCGGCAGGTAACGAACTTCCACTTTCTGCCCGATCAACTGCATTGGGGTCTCATAACACCTGCAGTCTAATTCCAATGTTGCATCTCTGGATATCCTGCGGGTTGTACGATTCAAAAAGCATTCATCCAGCCATTCCGGGGAGTTTGGCTTCCTGATCGGATGTCCACTCTCTCACGGGAGTATGTAAAAGTACGGTCCCGATTGAGGCACAGATCCTGTCCAGTTGCCGATTTTTATAAGGTGCTCCCGAATCAACATACAGTTTATTCGGAATTCCATATGCCGCAACAGCATCTTTAAGAACTTTCTGAAAGTTATAAGCATTCTCCTGATAGAACAGACGTCCGCCCACAATCATTCGGGAATAATCATCCAGAATCATGATCAGATACGTTCTATGCTTCTTTCCATTCTCTTCCAGATAAGGAAGATAACAGGTATCTGCCTGGTACATTCCCCCAAAGTATGCTTCCTCAAAAGCTTTCCTGTCTCTTCCGCTTAATGCAGCATCAGTACTTTTTAATCCGTTTCGTTTGATAAACCTCTGGACTGTTGCTACAGACACTGTCGCAGGAATCAGATTTTCCTGCACCAGACGGGCATGGATCTGCGTGGCATTCAGTCTGGGAAACATCTTTTTTATCTGATAGATTTCTTCAATTGCATCTTCCGTCAGTACTCTTGTGTTTCCAAGATCGGAACGTCTCTTTGGTGCCAGGGCATCAATCCCTCCATTCCGATACAGAGAAATCCATTTCCCGATTGTTTTTGGCTTATAATGAACAGTACGCCCATCTGGGAGCTGCATTGAAACCTTTGATACCCTCCGACAATACGCCATAATAGATTCATCCGGATACGTTTCCTGAATCACAGGTACAATCATCCCAAACCGGAGCCTTGCAATCTCCATCAATTCGTCTATTCCCTCTTTGTTATTGTGTTGTTCCATTTCTATCGCCTCCGATTACAGCGTATTCCTAACCGATGTTCTTGTATCTGCCGGGATTATGGGAACCATCAGAAGTACTTTTTTCTGAAAACTATAAATGATGAAAATCTGATGCATGGTATGTCTGTAAAAAAGAAAGGCGGAAAGATTTCCAGAACTGAAAAAGTAACTGTCCATCCATTTCTTCAATAAAATCGGACATCTTCACCTGTGCATCGTTTAATGCTCCAAGTATCAGCTTTTTATGGGAAAAGAACAAATCCCGAAAAGCATAAAGTGTAGAATGGGCAATCTGGTACATTTCACAAATTTTTTCCACTGTATGTGTAAAAAATAGTCTTTTAATACCGTTAGAACGAAACGGATACTATAAGAAGAATACGGAATCAGCATCTCTGGCAAAACTGCGTGAGTATGTCCACAGGAGTCGCACTTTACCCTTGGAATCTGTAGTATTTCGGTTTCTATATGATTGGCTTTTAAAGTAATCATGTAACGGGGATAACTGTCATGAAATATCATTTGCCCTTTGGAATCACAGTATGGACAGACTTGTTCTGAAAGATTTAATTTTGCGATTGCCCGATCAAACCATTCCTGATCAGAAAGTTTTATATTTTTTAGCTTGCAAAATAGATTAAAAATACGTATCATAACATTTGGATACTTCCTTTGGGATGTATTTTAGAAAGAGGGAACCGATTCTTGCCAGGAAGGGGTTTCTTCTTTTTTATTATAATCCTTTTGTAAAGAGAAAAAAGCATGCAGTAAATCACTCCACACTCTCATCATTCATCCCACGTATCTATTCTTATTATCTGTTGTTTTCCTTTTGTCTCAATCACTTATAAAAAGTTGCTCTACAATTGTCTGCGCTTGTAAATTCCGTTCCTTGTTACGTCCATCAGTTCTGCAATCGTTTGGTCTGAAAGTTCTTCAAAGTAGGACAGAAGAAGAACATTTCGTTTGATTTCCGGCAATTTCTCTAATGCTTTGGAAAGCTCACTTTTCTGCACTAAGATTTCAATACCGCAAGCAACGAAACTTATTTTTTCTATAAGGTCATACTCATCTTCGATTGCAAAGGATTGAACGACAATCTCCGGTAATTCACAAAAGAGAACCTCACGTCTGGAACGACGATCTAACTCTCTTTGATAATCTTTTACTGTACAGTCAATTACGCGTTTTACCGGCGTATCAAACTGTAAGCGGATTGCTGTTTCAAAAGAAGTAGGTTTCATATCATCACACCCCCTCTCTGCATATAGCGAAAATCGGTATCTCCCTCTTTCCACACCAACACTCGACAGCGAGGCGTGATTTGAATACAAATTTTGAAAAAAAGTTGAAAAATTTTTTTGAAATACGAAAAAAGCCCAATAAAACGTATTTGTTTTACTGGACTTCATCTTTTTATGCATGAGAAAACTACTGTCTGCTTTTACATCAGGAACAAGAAAATCTTTTTTTCTCGTTAGGGGTGGGTTCTCTCATAGCCTTTCATTCCTTTACTTTTGAAAAAAGGGCAGTGCCTGTATTTAGGCAACTACCCTCATCAATTTTTATTGATTTGTTTTTCTCTTTTTACGATACAGATTATATATTAAAATGATACTTGAACCGATCAACATCATTTCCCATAGAAGAAGATTAATTCTGTCCCCGGTTTTTACACTACCATTGTCTTTATCGTTATCCGGTTTATCTTTGTCTGGATTGACCGGTGTTGATTTTGCTTCAACAGTCACTTTGATTATTTTTGTAACAGCAGCACCTTGACTATCCGTTACTTGATAGGTCACTTCATAAGTACCTGCTTTCTTTGTAGTAACGGTATTTTTGATCACCTTGATTTGAGGTGTCAAGTCGCCATCTTCTTCGTCTGTCGCTGTCACATCTTTCAATGGTTCAAATTTATCTCCAACGGTGATTTTCTTATCACTTGCACTGATCGTTGGCACATGATTAAGTTCTACCGGTGTAGGTACAACTTCTACTTCAATCTCAACTTCGATTGTCTGATAGTTAGCTGTATCTTCCGGTGTATAGACTGCCTTAAATGTATGTGTTCCCAATTCATCAGCAATCATTGTTTCATCAACCCATTTGAACTGTTCCGGCAATTCGATTTTACTTAATGGTTGTCCTTGTCCAAGTACAAGACCTGTTACTTTCTCGTATGCAGGAATTGCTTTTGCGATTTCAAATGCCACCGGTGCAGATTCTAAACCTGTATAATTTTCAGTTCCTGTTACAGTTGCCTTTACATAATATGTTCCGGCATTTACTGGTACTTCATTTGTATATGTACCATTTTCTTCACTGCTGTATGTGAATGTAACATCTCCAAACTGGGCTTTGGCAGTTGGAGCGTTGGCTTTTTCATTGTATGTCCAGCCTGTGATAGAAAGTTCTTTTGTCCAAGTATTTTGTGCCTTAGAGATCACAAATTCTAAACTATCACTTGCAGAATTATAATGATCATTTCCGGCAAGTTCTACAACTACTCGGTAAGTGCCTACTGTGCCTGGTGCTGAGTTCAAATCTTCCCATTTAGGCGTATCTTTAGTACCTGTATTTTCTTGCCATTGCATTGTGACTTTTCCATCACTTCCTGATGTTGTATATTCAGGAGCACCTACTACATTTCCGTCATATGCTTTATCAAGAGATGATGTCGTAATATTCACTTGACTGTCTGCTTTAGTAATTGTAAATTCTAATGGTTTTGATGTTGAAGAGTGATGGTTGTTATCTTCAGCTAATGTAGCAGTTACGCGATATATACCGACTTCTGTTGCAACTTCAACAGCTTTCCATTCATCATTCACTTTCTTTTCAAATGTAAACGATACAGCAGCTGTACTACCTGTTTTTTCAATCTGTTCATCTGTTACGACAACAGCATTCGTATCATACACTTTATCGAAAGAAATACCATCTTTGAATTTGATAGAGCTGTTAGCTTTTGTGATTTCAAATGTTACAGGATCAGATTCTAAACCTGTATAATTTTCAGTTCCTTGCACGCTTGCTTTTACATACCATGTTCCGGCATTTACTGGTACACCACTTGTATAAGTACCATCTTCCTTGTCGCTGTAAGTATATACTACATCTCCATATTTTGCCGCAGCTCCTGGAGCACTTGCAGCTTCTCCATAAGTCCAACCTGTGATAGTTAAATCTTTTGTCCACTCATTATTGGCAATACTAATAGAGAACGCTTTTTCAATGCTTGCCCCATTGTAGTTTGTATCTTCTGTTACGCTGGCAACGACTTTATACGCACCTACATCAGATGGTGCATTGTCAAGTAGTGTCCAATCATTTCCATTTGCAACATACCAAGCAAATGCGACCTCACTGCTGCTACCTGTTTTATTTACTTTTGGTTCAGAGATTGCTTGTTTATCATAAGTCTTATCAATGTTATCTTTCACAAAGGTAAGCGTTGTATCCGCTTTTGCGATTTCAAATGCCACCGGTGCAGATTCTAAACTTGTATAATTTTCAGTTCCTGCTACGCTTGCCTTTACATAATATGTTCCGGCATTTACTGGTACTTCATTTGTATATGTACCATTTTCTTCACTGCTGTATGTGAATGTAACATCTCCAAACTGGGCTTTGGCAGTTGGAGCGTTGGCTTTTTCATTGTATGTCCAGCCTGTGATAGAAAGTTCTTTTGTCCAAGTATTTTGTGCCTTAGAGATCACAAAGTCTAATGTTGCACCGGCAGAATTATAATTATCATTTCCGGCAAGTTCTACAACTACTCGATAAGTGCCTACTGTGCTTGGTGCGGATTTCAAATCTTCCCATTGTGGAGTATCAACTGAACCTGTATTCTTTTTCCATGTGATTGTGACTTGTCCGTCACTTCCTGATGTTGTATATTCAGGAGCATTGACCGCATTTCCGTCATACGCTTTATCAAGAGACTGTGTAGTAATGGTAACAACACTATCGGCTTTTATCACTTCTACCGTAACATTTCTAGTTACTTTGTGAGTATTCGGATCATATCCATCTACATTTGAAAAATCTGTTGTACTTTCTAAGCTCGTTGTATCAAAAGTTGCCGGATATGCTTTTGTTCCCGCTGACAAAGAAGTATCTCTATTTTCCCAAGACCAACCTTGAGGTAACGCCAACTCTGATAATTTTAATCCCTCTTTATAAGTAGTCGTTAATTTACTTGGAGCAACAATTACGATACTGCCATCTATTAATGCAAATGAAAATAATGAGAGTATCCCAAACACAAGTGATGTCGAAGCCAATATTTTGTTGGTAGATATTTTCTCTTTCATTGCATAAATTTCTCCTTCAACTTCCGATTTTATAAAACACATCCGTTTCATATAGACACTTCATCCCACACTTACCGTACATATACAATATCTATACTGCTGCTTTCAGTTAGAATTGCTGTGAAGAGTTTCTACTTTAGTTAAACGTGTAACCCACCACAAAATTCTCATTCGCTTTTTGTGATATTTCCACATATTTCAGATTACAACACAAGTTGCTTCATCAGCCCATTTTCTCATCTGTGGCATAACAGATGCCTCCTTCCCCCACTGTAATGCAACCAAATCAGAGTGCTTGTAACGGTTATCGTCTGTCTTTACCATCTGGCAGCAATGTAACCACATAGTAAATAATTCCAAATACAGCTATGCTTCCCATCATAATGCCAATCATCTGATTTACACTTACCACATTTCCATGAAATACCGGATTGCAATCAAGAGTGTCTCTTATCGCTTCAACCATTTCATCCGGATAATGTTTTCTCTCCATCTCCCTGAAAACTCCGTGAAGCATATGATTCTTAATCAATGAAGTGGCATATGTACTCGGAAGATAAGACAGTGCCTTCTGAAGACCTGAACCAAAATTTGAAATCGGCATATAAGCACCACATATAAAACCATATCCTGCGCTGACAATTGTACCTACAGCCGAAAGCTGTCCCTGTGTTGTCAACGGAAAGCTAATGATACTTGAAAGCGTACTTCCAAACAGGACGAGCAATATCATATCAAATAAAACCCATAATATGTCTGCTGTATTCATATACCATCCCATTTTAAGTAAATATCCCAGGCATAATACAAACGCAAGTCCATTGACCATCAATGAATTAGCTACTGTTGACAGAAAATATCCCAAATAAATTTTGCCCTTGCTGACAGGTGAAACATTAAAATCCTTCCTTGTTCCATTTGCCTTGTCCTGCACCATAGTCAGATTCACACAGAATGTTACAGTAATACAGCTTACTGCCATAAGTGATGCTGTCAGTTGTGCTGCCACGGTTCCATTAAT
>OCHO01001883.1_pt1 | contig 12051 bp, 8 predicted proteins | sample 1538441 | NCBI WGS metagenome assembly OCHO01 (sample SAMN04571691, study PRJEB22368) | human gut metagenome | biome: human gut; material: stool | host: Homo sapiens | place: Luxembourg | collected 2012-06-29
GGGTCCCACGGGCCTTCGGGCGCGGGGGCACTCGTCACGATCTGCGCGCGCGGGCGGGGATGGTCGTCGTTGCGGCGCAGAGTGGCCGTGACGTAGAAACGCCCACTATAATAAGAAATATCGGGTGCCCAGTAGCCATGGCCGCCCTCAAGGCCCTGTAACATCGCGTTTTCGGGGTCAGTCAGCACGTGACCGACGGGTTCCCAGTGGACAAGGTCGCGGCTGTGGCTGATGGGGATGGCCGGGAACCATGTGAAGGACGAGTTGACCATGTAGTAGTCCTCGCCCACGCGCACAATGGACGGGTCCGGGCGGAACCCGGGCAGCACGGGGTTGGCGTACAAATCATCCCATGCTGCGCCGACGGCCTCGGCAAAGTAGGCTTCGCCCGCCGCGTTTCCCGCCATGTGGGCGATGCCGTAGGGCGTGCGGCCCTTGCAGTCGCCGCGCAGGGGGTCCCAGCCGACACGCTCGACAAGATAGCGCAGGAGTTCCGGGCTTCCCTTGGCCGCGGCATAGTGCAGAGCTGTGGCCCCGTCGGGGTCAGTCTCGTTCAATTTGGAAAGGCTCTGCTCAATAATCCAGCGGCAGAAATCATCGTCCCCGGTCTGCATTGCGCGCAGGACGGCGGGCACGCCCGTATTGTCCCGCGCATTGGCTGCGGCAGGGTTGACGGCCAGATAGGCTTTTGCGCCCTCAAAGTCATTTGCGCGTATCAGCGAAAAATATTCAGCGTATTCATTCATCGTCGCTTCCCTCACAGACGTTCAAAGCTCACAGCGCCAAAGCGGCCCTGCCCACCCGCCTTGTTGGCGGTATTGCGGGCAAACAGTGCGGGCTTTGCGCCGGACCAGGTTGACTTTGCGGCGGGGAAGCTGCCGTCCAGCAGCGTCTCCTGCCCGTTCAGTTCATAGGCATAGTGTACGGTGCCGCCGTCCTCAAAGTACAGGCGCAGGGTCACGGTGTCGCCCGCAAACGGCAGGCGCAGGACGCCTTCTTCCTCGGCCACACCTTCGGCTGTGCGGGCCGTGACTTTGCCGCGGTAAAGCACCAGCTCATTGCCCGCCGCGCCGCGGTGCAGCGCCAGTGCAGAGTAATCGTGCCCCATGACCGCGATACCCGCCTCATCGCCGTTGCCGTCGGCAGCCAGCGTGACGGTCGTCTGCATCGTGAACGCGCGGGCCTGCGGCATCTGCGTCAGCACATTCGGCATGTACCACAGCAGACTTTCGCCGCGGGCGCAGGGCAGAACGGGCAGCGTCAGTGCACCGTTTTCGGCGGTGTACCATTCTTTCTTTGGGTTTGCCTGCCACTGCCACTGGATGCCGAGACCTTTGGAAAAGTCGTCATCCGCGGTCAACTCATAGGGGGCGTCCACCTCTGGCAGGGGCAGCGGCCAGCTCTCGACCGGCTCGCCGATGCCGTCACCGTTCTGCTCCAAGCCGATGAACGGCCAATCCTCGCACCATGTCATGGGCTGCAAATGCAGGATGCGGCCATAGACGCCGTCGTCTTGGAAGTGGAAGAACCAGTCCTTGCCCGCGGGCGTGTCGATCCACGCGCCCTGATGGGGGCCGTTGGTGCGGGCATTGCCCTGATGCAGAACGATTTTCTGCTCATAGGGGCCGAGGGGGCTGCGAGAGCGGAGCGCCACCTGCCAGCCCGTGCCGACGCCACCCGCAGGCGCAAAGATGTAGTACCAGCCGTTGCGCTTATAAAACTTCGGGCCTTCCATCGTGGGGTGCATCAGCTCGTTGTTGAACACCTCGACCCCGTCGTCCAGCAGGCGGCTTGCGTCTGGGGCCATGCGGCAGACATCGATGCGGTGCATGATGCCACAGCGGCTCTTGGCGTAGGCGTGGGCCATGTAGGCGTTGCCGTCGTCGTCCCAGAACGGGCAGGGGTCGATCCAGCCGCAGGCCTGCTTGATGCAGTGCAGCTCACTCCACGGGCCTGCGGGATTTTTCGCAGTTGTGACAAAAATGCCTTCGTCGGGCAGCGGGATAAAGACATAGAACATGCCGTCATGGTAGCGGATGGCCGGGGCCCACGTGCCGCAGCCGTGGGCGGGCAGGTCGTAGCGGGCAAAGGGCAGCTTTTCGACGCACCACGCCAGCTGTTCCCAGTGGATGAGGTCTCGGCTGTGCAGCAGCGGCACACCGGGCAGGTAGGTAAAGCTGGACGCCACCATGTAGTAATCCTCCCCCACGCGGATGACATCGGGGTCGCTGTAGTCCATGTACAGCACGGGGTTTCTGTAATTTTGGCCGTTTTCAGTCGTGTTATCGTACAGTTTCATTCTTTTCTCCTGTTAAAACTCGCCGTCGACGCTCTCGTCGGTGTCGTAGGCTTCGCCGTCTGCATTTTTTAGCGTCACGTTGTGAAATTCCACGTTTTTCGCGTTGCGCAGGAAGAACCCTCGCGCGCTCATCGGCTCCAAGTTGCCCATCATGGCGGGCTTTTCGGGGGCCGCACCGCGGGCCATCTCGATATGGCAGTCCGTCAGGCTCAGGCCATCGATAGGGCTTTCGGCCAGACCGTAGAAGAAACCCGCCGATGCCGTGGCCCCCACGACGGTGACGCCGTTGATGCGGATGTTGCGGAATGCGGGCGTACCGCCGTCCACGGGGTAGGGTGTCTTTTCCCACACCCAGCGGTCTTTTTCGGCCGTGCCGCAGCTGTAGTACATATTAAAAACAAACGGGCAGAACACGCGCTCCATTACCAAATTCGACAGGCGCAGATTCTCGACACAGCCGCCGCGGCGGCGGCGCGTCTTGACGCGCAAACCGCGGTCGGTACCCGTGAACACACAGTTCGTGACCGTGACATTGCGCACGCCGCCGCTCATCTCGCTGCCGATGACTATGCCGCCGTGTCCGTGCACAAGCAGACAGTTTGCAATGACGATGTTCTCGCAGGGTACGGGGCTCGGCGTTTCCTCGGTGCCGGATTTCAGTGTGATGCAGTCATCGCCAACGTCAACGCGGCAGTTCAGGATGCGCACATCGCGGCAGCTTTCGGGGTTGATGCCGTCGGTGTTGGGAGAATTGTAAGGGTTGCAGATGGAGACATCCTCGATCAGCACATCCACACAGTTCAGCGGATGGACGGTCCACGCCGGGCTGTTGCGCAGCTGCACGCCGCAGACGCGCAGGTGGGTGACGTTTTCAAAATGCAGCAGGTAGGGGCGGCCATTGGCTAGGGTGCGGGCGCGCTGGGCAGCCCACCACGGTGCGCCGCAGCCATCCAGCACACCGGAGCCGGTCGGCATTGAAAGCGGAAAGGCAGGGTTTGGGCCGGTGGGAGATGCGCCCCTCGTACTGGCATTCCTGCAAAGGGAAGGCTGCAGGGTCGTTCAAAAAGCGGATGACCGCGCCCGGTTCCAGGTGCAGCTCCATATTGCTGCAAAGCTCAATGGGGCCGGTGGAATACTCCCCTGTCGGTACGGTCAGCACACCGCCGCCCGCTTTGTGCAGTTCGGCAATGGCTTGGGCAAAACAGTCAGTCCAGACGGCTTCGGCGGTATTGGGGCGGAACTGGGTCAAGGTGATCTTCATGGTTTGCTCCTTTATCTTAACGGGTCACAGATACAGGAAAAGGGGCCGGGGCAATCGCCCGGCCCCTTTTCCTTTGTATTTAGAAGGACTAGAGAATGGTAAGGTTATGCGTTGGCGTTCATTTCTTCCAACGCCTGTGCAACGTTCAGGGTCTCGGCCTGTGCCTTGTACTCGGCCATGCCTTCTTCCGGGGTAAGCTGACCCATGGCTACGCGGGAGATGATGTTCTCGCGGGTGGTGGTCAGGTCAGAGGTAATCATCGTGCGCTGCTCGGACACAGGGAAGACGGAGATGTTCTTCGCGTTGGCAGAGACAACGGCCAGAGAATCGGTGACTTCCTGAGAAACTTCGACATTCTTATCGGTGGCGGTCATCGGGGTGAGGGCCAGCCAAGGCGTGATCCATGCCTTGCGGAAAGCCTCGGCAGGCTTGGAGATAGTGGGCAGCGGGTCAATATTGTTGCCGCTCTGCTGCCAGTGCACGCCCTCAACGCCGCTCTGGAACAGAACCTGACCCTCGCCGCCGTCGTGCATGTACTCGATGAAATACTTGTAGACAGAGGCAACCTGCTCATCGCTGAGCTTGGAGGAAATAACCTGCACGCTGGGGGCGCTGTACAGATAGGTAGCGCCCTCGATGGGAGGCAGAGCGATGACTTCGGCGTCGGGGACATTCTGCTTCAGGCGGACGGTCAGCGTCTCGCCCCACAGGCCGCCCCAGTACGGGAAGCAGCCGACGGTACCGGCGTACCACTCATCACGGCAGGAGCTGGTGGTGTTGGTGATGGCTTCCTGGTCGATCAGGCCGGCGGTGTAAGCATCCTGCAGGTTCTGCAGGGCGGTCAGCATGTTATCCTGTGCCATGCCGTCGACCCACTTGCCGTCAACTTTCACATAGTCAGCGGTTGCGCCCTGGTAGAACTCAGGCAGTGCCTGGGTGCTCTTCAGGCCGGGGGCCGTGTAAGGTGCGGTGCACTCCGGGATCTCGTTCTTAAAGCGGGTCAGCATCTCGATGAACTCGTCATAGGTGGTGGGCACGTCCATGCCGAGGCGGTCCAGCCAGTCCTTGCGGACATAGGTCACGATAGCGGAAGGCGTCTCGCGGGGGACGCCGTAAATCTTGCCGTTGACGGTCAGGGCATCCCACAGGTTCTTGTCGACCTTGTCATACAGGCCGCTCTCGTGGACGAGGTCGGTCAGGTCGGCGATAGCGCCCTGCGCGGCGTAGTTGCCCAGCGTCTCGCCGTTCAGGTCAAAGGTATCGGGAACCGTGTCAGAAGCGTAGGCCAGCTCGAGCTTCTTGGTGTACTCGTTATTGTCGATGAAGTCCAGCTCCAAGTCGATGCCGGTCTTGGCGTCGAAGTCGGCGATCCACTGCTCGGAGCCATCTTCCTGGTGCATGCCGTCATGGACCCACCAGACGAGCTTGTCGGGCTTCTGCGCGTTCTCGTAGAGGGAAGCGGCGTCGGCAGCCGTCTCCTCGGACGATGCAGCGGTGGAATCGGCCGCAGACGCGGAAGCCGCCGTGCTGCCGGAGCCGCCGCAGGCGGCCAGCAGGGAGGCTGCGCAGGCCGTGGCCAGCAGCATGGAAATCTGTTTTTTCATGGTTTTCTCCTCCGTTTGATATAATTCTATTTTACCTGGCGGATTACTCCGCCGCAAGTACGAGTTTTTAGCCCTTGACAGCACCCAGGGTAACGCCCTTGGTGAAGTATTTCTGTATAAAGGGATAGATGAACAGGAATGGCAGCACGACCACAACGACCGTTGCCGATTTTAACATATCAGCCGATAGTGTGATGGCTGTGCCGGAAAGGCCATCTTCCAGAATCAGGGAGCGGACCTTGACCTGGAAGTTCTGCCAGTTGGGGTCGGTGATGTAAAGGATGAAGTGCATATACTCGTTCCACAGGCCGACCGCGATGAACAGGCCAACGGAAGCCAGCGCAGGCTTGGACAGCGGCAGCATGATGCGCCAGAAGCAGCCGAAGGGCGAGCAGCCGTCAATGGTGGCGGATTCAAACAGTTCGTTCGGGATGCTGGCAAAGAAGCTGCGCATCAGAATGGTGTTGTAAGCCGAAACGCTGCACGGAATGATAACGGCCAGCATGTTGTTCATGAGCCCCAGGTTCTTGATGGTCAGGTAGGTGGGAATCATACCGCCGCTGAACATCATGGTGAACAGAACCATGCGGCCCATCAGAACATGGCCGGGCATATCTTTCTGGATCAGGACATAAGCACCCATCGTGATGATGAACAGGCCGGTAACGGTACCGACAACGGTGGTGAGCACAGAGACCAAAAACGGGCGGTAAAGGCTGGAGGTGGTCAGGATCATCTCATAAGCCGAAAAATCGATCTTGCGGGGCCACAGGCGCACGCCGTAACTGGTGGGGTCGATGGAATCAACGATCACTTTCAGCAGCGGCAGCACCATCATGCACATCAGGATGCCCAGCAGCAGGATATCAAAGATCAAAAAGATCGTGCGGGCACGGTAGCCCTTGGCAAAAGAGAAACGGTCTTTGGAATTGATGCCGTTCATATTACAGTACCTCCTCGCCTGTCAGCTTTTTGCTCAGCTTATTGCCGATGGCAACCAGCAGGATAGAAATGACGGATTTGAACAAGCCTGCTGCGGTGGACAGACCGTACTGCGAACCGGAAATGCCCATGCGGTAAACATAGGTTTCCAAAACGTCCGAGGTGTTGATGACCATGGAGTTCTGCAATACCCACACCGGGTCAAACAGGTTCAGAACCTTGGCCAGGTTCAGGATAAAGACGGTAACAATGGTGCCGGAAATGGCGGGCAGCGTTAAGTAGATCACGCGCTGGAAGCGGGTTGCACCGTCCAGAACGGCGGCTTCATGCTGCTCCATATCCACGCCGGAAAGCGCCGCAATGTAGATGATGGTGCCCCAGCCGATGTCTTTCCAGACAGCGATCATATAAAAGATGGGCCGCCACCATTTTTCGTTGGCGAGGAAATAGATGGAATCGCCGCCCAAAGCGGTGATAACGCCGTTGATCAGGCCGTTTTTCGGCGAGAGGAACATGGTAAAGATGGAAGCCACAACAACCCAGGACATAAAGTGCGGGATGTAGATGATGGTCTGGGAGATCTTTTTGAACCATTTGAAATGCAGCTCATCCAGCAGCAGCGCCAGCACAATGCTGCCCAGCGTATCAATCACCAGCTTGGTAATGCTGATCTGCAGGGTGTTGAAGAACGCTTTCCAAAAGCCGGCCTGGGAGAACAGCTTTTGGAAGTTCTGCAGTCCAACGAACTGGGCCGGTTTGAAGGGGGTATAATCCGTGAAAGCGTACAGGATGCCGAACATTGGCAAATAGGAGAACAGGATCAGGCAGAGAAAAAGCGGGATGAACATAATATAGAACGCCCGGTACTTTTTCATTTTCTGCCTGGTCGTCAGCCCCAGGTGTTCCTTGGGTGCCGACTTGGTTTTCAGTGGCATGGATGAATTCTCTCCTCTCATGGTGTGGATTGCTCTGCAGCGGGTTTGTCCGTTCCGCTTGCTGTATCTGCATCATACCACACCAAAATCCGCCGCATAAGGGGCAAAAGCCCTGTTCTATGCAACTGTTCCCCAAAAGAAAAAGGGAACGATTCTTGTGGAGAAGAATCGTTCCCTTTGCAAAATTATTCGATGCTATGTCTTTTGCTTTGCTATTACTGCCGCTGTGCATTCTGCACTGCAGGGGGCGGCGTCCCCGACGATCCGGATACGTTCCGGCAGCATGCTGTTCTCGGCGGCCGGGGGGATCGGCCGCCCTACCGCTCGCCATGGGTGTGTTACCCGCGGTATTCGCTGGGGCTGACCCCCATCACGCGCTTGAACGCACGGCGGAAAGACTGGATGCTGTTGTACCCCAGCCGCTCCGGCAGATCCGAAACCTTGCAGCCATCCTGCAGCAGAACACAGGCCGCCTTGACGCGGAGCTGCTCCAGATACTCGGCAAAGTTGGTGCCGGTCTCCTTTTTGAAAATGGCAGACAGATACCCCTCCGACAGATTGAATTCAGCACTGACCATGGCCAGGCCAAGATTCGGGTTGTGGTAGTTCTTGCGGATATACTCCTCAATGGCTTTCACGTTTTCGCTGCGGCGGGCGTTCTTTTGCTGGGTCACCTCGCTGCACAGCGCCTGGCACAGGGTGTTCAGCCGCTCAAAATAGGGTTCGCAATCGCCTTTATAGTCAAACGCCAGTTCGTTCAGCGCCATCAGGTCAGCGTTTTCTTCCACTATAACGCCGGTCTGTGCGGAAAGGATTTCCACAATGCGGCGGTTCAGCTGGCGCATGCGGCTGCGGTTCAAACTGCGGCGCACAAAGTTTTCCGTCTGCAAAAGGCTCAGCACATCTTCCACAGCTTTGGCATCGCCTGCGCTCAGGCTCTGGGTCAGCCGCTCTTCCACTACATAGGGGAAGTAATAGCCATCGCGGGCGCCAAGCTGGCTGCCGTACACCTGCACCGCTGTTCCGCCGTCCGCATCGTGCTGGGCGGCTGCGGCTTCCTCGGCGCTTTTCCAGAACTGCATCAGGTCATCGCAGGGGGTGCCAACGCCCCAATGGGCTTCCACATGGTATTGCTCATGCAGCCACGCCGCAACGCGGTGCAGCACGCCCAGCAGTTTTTCCTGGTCCTGGATCTCAAACATATACAGGGTTTCCAGGGTATTGCGCTTGTAGTTGTGCACAGGGCGCACGCACAGCTCGTCCACATAGGCGCTGATGGCCTGCTGCAGCACCTTGGCGTCCTCCACGGTCTGGCCGTCAATGGCGTCAATATCAATACCGGGGAATAGGCGCAGCACGGCGGCGCAGTAGGTTTTATCTGTCAGTTCAATGCCCGCGCGCTGCGCCATATACTCCATTTCCGGGCGGGAGACAAAGTTCGATTTGAGCAGGTTGTGGTAAAATGCCGTCTGCAGCGCGGGGCGGTCGGCCGCCTGCTCCTGCAGCAGATGGGTGTTATCCTGCACAAGCTGGCTGACCGCGCTGCTGATAAGGTTCAAATCGGTGTTCACCGCGCCGTCAGCCGCCTGCAAGGCGCGCGCGATCTCATTGACGGGCCGCCCGCGCCGCACCGAAAAGTAGAGCGATACCGCCGTGCCCAGCACGACCGCGGCAAAAATCAGGAAAAGCATCTGGTTGCGCAGGGTATTCAGCTGCCGCATTGCCTGCTGTTCCGGCAAAACGAGCAGATAACTCAAGCCCAGCGAGTCACTGCCCGCAAGGTGCAGGACCAAATCGTTGCCGCTGTTCCATGTGCCCTGCGCGGTCAGCCAGTCTTCGGGCAGGCTGTCGGCCAGACTCAGGTCATCGTGGCTGTACAGGCAGACCCCGCCGTTGTCATCGTCCAGCACAAACAGCGAATAGCCGTTGTATTGCTCCAAAAACGAGAACTTTTCCTCCAACCAGTCCGAATCGATGCGGAAGAACACGGTCCCGGTCTTGCTGCTCATCAGGCGGCTGCTGGGGATGCCGTAATAGATGTCCTGCCCACCCAGCTTGCAGAAAAACGGTGCGCGGTTGTCATCGGTGCAGACCGCCTGCCACAGCGCGGCGTCATCGCCCCATTCCAGCAGGTAGCCGCTGAAAATGTCCGGCGCATAGACCGCGCGGTTGTAGATAACGCGGTCCATGCTGTTTAAATAGATAAAGGTATTGTTCACCCAGTTGGGCGAGTAGTATAGCATCCGCTGGTAGTACTCGTTGATAGCGCGGATGATGTTTTGGTAGTAGTTATCGTCGGTGTGGCGCAGATTTTCCAACCGATAGATTGACTCGCTGCGGGCGGTCTGCATGCCCAGCGTGCGCAGCTCCGTCAGGCCGTTGTCCACGCTGGACACGGCCTGCGTCATGGCAAACATTGTGCTGTCCAGCACATCATTGCGCACAATGACGAACGCGCTGCGGAATCCCACCGCACAAATCAGCAGCGCCGCCAGCAGAATGATCAGGTGGGAGAGCAGGAACCGCACGACAGAGTTTTCCCGCACATGTTTTGTAATTGTTTCAAACATTCCGACACTCCCTTTTTAGTACTATACCATTTTTCACTGCCAAAAGTCAACGCGCTCGCCAGTGCAGGGGGAACAATTTCGCATTTATAAATACTGTGTCTTGTGTTGGCACGCGGCAGCGTGATATGGTTAGTATAAAAAACTGTTGTACGGGAAGGACTGCCGAAAAATGCCAAAAATGAGTTTTACTGACTTTTTACCAGCCGGAGCTTACCGCCTGCGCCGCGCCGCTGTCATGACGGTGGGCGTGCTGTTTATGGGCTTTGCCGTGGCCGCCCTTGTGCTGGCCGACCTCGGCACCGACCCATTCACGACGGCCTGCCTCGCGTTTGCCGCCCGCATGGGCTGGCTGCTGGGCAGCGCCGAACTGCTCATCAACGCCGTCATGTTCTGCCTTGTGTTGTGGCAGGACCCGCACCGCATCGGCCTTGGCACACTGGCCAACATGGTGTTGGTGGGCTACACGGCGGATTTCTTCGGCTGGGTGTTCCGCCTGTACGGCATCACGGCTCCCACAGGCGGGGCTGCGCGGTTTGTGTTCATGGTGGCCGCCCTTGCGGTTTTCGTCGTGGCGGCGTCGCTGTACATGACTGCCGACCTCGGCACCGCGCCTTATGACGCGATGTCCTTTGTACTGGCGGCCACGCTGCCCCATCTGCCCTTCCGCGCCGTACGCATGGCGTGGGACGCCGCGTGGGTCGTGCTGACGCTCGTCTTGGGCGGCAGCGTCGGGCCCGTCACGATTGGCATCATGCTTTTGATGGGTCCCGCCGTGGACCTTGTGGGTGGTTGGGCAAAACGCACGCTCTACCGCGGCTGAAACGCTTGTTTTGGCGCGCGGCGCGCGCTATAGTAGATATAATAATGTAATAAAGGGAGTTTTGGCTTATGACACCGCGTATTTTTTGGATCGGTGATTCCACCGTGCAGTTCAATAATATTTCCACGTGGCCGCAGTGCGGCATGGGGCAGGTCTTGGACCTGTATGTGCGCCCCGGCATTGCGGTGTACGACCATGCCCGCAATGGTCGCAGCACCAAGAGTTTTTACGACGAGGGCCTGTGGGCTCCGGTGGAGGCGGCTCTGTGCCCGGGCGATTTGCTGCTGATGCAGTTCGGCCACAACGATGAAAAGTCCGAGGACCCCACCCGCTACGCCGCGCCTGATCAGTTCGCCGCCAACCTGCTGGCCTACGCCCACGCCGCGCAGGCCAAGGGCGCGCTGCCCGTGCTCATCACGCCGCTGGTGCGCCGCCGCTTTGAGGGGGGCACTTTGGTTCCGACCCACGGTGCTTACCCCGACGCTGTGCGCCTGCTGGCCGCGCGCGAGGACCTGCCGCTGATTGATTTGAGCGCCGCATCCGCTAAGCTGGTGCAGGAGATGGGCGAGCCCGCCAGCCGCGAGCTGTACATGGTCTTTGCGAACCTCTACCCCAACTACCCCGACGGCAAGGAGGACAACACCCACCTGCGGTACCTCGGTGCCGTGCGCTTCACAGGTCTGGTCGCCGCCGGCCTGCAAGCCTTGGGCGGCCCGTATGCCGATGTGCTGCTGGGCACCCCCGAGAGGGATAAGTACGACGGAAAAGGGTATGAGGGGTAAGACGAGCGGGGATTTTGCTGTCGTCTTTGAATCGCGTCTTAAATTAATCGTAAAGCGGCAGTCGCTCTCAGGATTTCACCAAGTGCAGAAGTTGTTTTTATTCTATCAAATAAATTGTCCGACCAGCATGGTCGGCATAGTATGTCCATGATTTTGGTGTTGCTCCCCTGCCTAGTTTTGGCGGTACTCCGAGATACGAACTTTCTGACGAAGCTGTCATGAATCTATTAATTACTTACTTGAAATGATGTGTATTCCATAAATGCGCAAGGCTATTTCAATCGCGACCCGGAGCGCGATGCCTTTTATCTCATCTCCTATCAGACTTGCAGGCGAATCAATGTGACGTGGCCAAGTCCCTACCCGGAAGTAAAAGCATTTGTGAAAGAGGCCACCCGTGTAGTCTATGATCAGGACAAAATCTGCTGGAATGGTGCACCGCTTTCGTCTGTAAAATCTTTCCACAGGGATACTGCGTGTTGAGTGTCCCTGATTTTTGACCACCATTTGACCACTGCTGTGCAAATGCCTTGTGAAATGCCGGAAAAGCCTGTTGTGACAACCAACAATGGGCTTTTTCTCGTTTTGGGCTCAACTGTGCAGAACCAATAAATTTTACGTTTCAACGCCGGTCTATACCGCCCTGTCGTAGTTCTCCGACCCGGAAGGCCAGAGGTTCGAATCCTCCTGGTCGCACCAAGAGCAGCACCTTATGGGGTGCTGCTCTTTTTGTTTTGCATGGATTTTATGGAGCAGTAAAAGAGCGGATTCGAACAGCCCGTGCCCCGCGCTTTGCGTCCCGCGGGGCAGAAACGCCCCAGTGGGAACTTTCTGTTTT